>Ga0209147_100080_pt1 | contig 196308 bp, 187 predicted proteins | sample AraplaCol_mLB_r2_FD_184278 | JGI IMG/M metagenome (GOLD analysis project Ga0209147, IMG submission 184278) | Arabidopsis root microbial communities from North Carolina, USA - plate scrape CL_Col_mLB_r2 (SPAdes) (version 2) | ecosystem: Host-associated > Plants > Roots > Endosphere | place: USA...
ACATACAGTTTTACAATTATGAGCGTACACAAAAACGACTAAACCGTTGTTCCCCTGTAAATTACAGGTTAACAACGGCTGCATAGTCAGTCTTTTTAAATATGTCTACTTGACAGGGTTAAGTCCAGTGAATACAATCTTTTTTAGTACGCAAAATTCAACATTTTAGTTTAACAGAGTCAACTTATTAAAAATATTATTATGTAACTAACGCACTGCGATTCTTCAATAGAAGATCGCTTTTTTTTATTCTACAAAATGGAAGCTTATTTAAACAATATTAGACAAGTTATTTATGTTAATTATGTTATTCTAATTATAGAAACAAATTGTAATTATTTTCCAATAAAATATATTTGGAGGTTTATTTATGAAAAGAAAATTAGTATTATCTATTGGTTTTGTAGGTGCTTTAGCATTATCAATCGGATTTACAAAAGACTTTCAAAATACAAAAGTATATGCACAGACTAATGGAGACCAATACAAACATGTGACTAGAGAGGAACAAGATTATAGAGAAGGTAATGCAGCTGAAGGAAAAGATATTACCACAACTATAACAGTAGAAGAACAAAATATGGTGGAAAAAAGTTCATCCAAACAAGGATTTGTACCACAAGAAAATGGGGCAGGTTTCTTTTTTGAAAAGAAATAAAGATAAAAATGCTATGCAACTAAACCAGCTAATAGTTTGTCAATAATTTTCAATAAAAAAATTTTGTGACGCGTGTTATACTATTTCACGATTTAAAAAATAACATTCCTCTCTTTATGAAAGGGAATAAAAGGAGAATTCATGAAAACAGGTACATTTTTCTTAATAATGAAAAATGTACCTGTTTTTTACTTTCCTATTTTTTGACTTGAAACAGTCTTGGAGGAAGTTGTGCATCCCAATTTTCTGGGATATCTAAACGTAGAGCATGAGCAATGACGGCAGCAGTATCTATATTTTTTACATCTGACAATACGGTGCCAGGCTTTATAGACTTTCCTTTAGCAGTCCAGAAAATGGTCTGTTCTTCTGGGGAGGAACCACCATGACCATAACCTTTCCCTCCATGATCCGCTGTGATGATAATTAGAGTATCTTTCATCAGTCCTTCTTCTTCTAATGTTTGGACAATTTGCCCAACATGTTGATCCGCTTTTTGTAATGCCTCATACCATCTCTGGCTGCCATAGCCATAGTTGTGACCTGCTCCATCCACTTCATCCAAATGAACAAATATATTACGACTGTTTTTACCTTCTGCTTTAATGTAGTCCAATGTTTTTTGTGTCGTATTATTATCGTTCCCACCATTTACTTTATAAGCACCAGCAGAATCTTCAATAATTCCTTTGTTGATTGGTGACCACGTAGTAAAGGAAGCTTGATTAAGCATAGGACGCTCTTGTTTTAGTAGTTTCATATAAGATGGATAAGGATTTTTTTCAGGGTAAGGATTACCTACATTGTCGTTGTTCAGACCATGTTTTGAAGGTACAACTCCATGGAGCATGGATCCCCAGTTTTGCCCGCTAATTGTCGGCATCATTGCTTTTGCTTCATATGTTCCAGCGCCTTCACTCATTAGCTTCTGTATATTTATTGCATTTGCTTGTGGGTCTTTTACTCCGTTTCCTGCTCCATCGATTCCTATGAATACTACTCGTTTGTAAAGAAAATCTTTCTTGTAAGGAGCCAGCTTATCTTTTATCATTTGCACATCTAAGCGATCCACTTTTTTATCATTGTTAATATCCGCTATTTGTGCATGCTTCCAACGTTTGTCACCTTCACGACTATTTTGGTTTTTCATAATGAGTTTTAGATCATCATCAGTTAACAACCCATCTCCCGACACGTCAATGGAGTTGGATACATGTACGTTAGCTGTAGCTGTTTTACCACCATCGATCGTTTTGGCTGTAATCGTTGCTTCGCCTGCGTTCACTGCAATGATAGTAGGACGGTCGTTAAGCATTTCGATTTTTGCTACTGATTCATTACTAGAGGTCCATTCGACATCTTTTACCGTCGCATCTGATGGAGAAACCGTTGCTGTCAGTGGCATAGGTGCTCCTGCCTTCAGATTGAGTTCAGTCTGATCCAAAGAAATTGATTCTACTGATGTCGGTTGAAGTGGAGGTGCATTATCATACATGGCGCGGACTTCCGATTCACTCAAAACATTTCGATAGATTTTAAGATTATCCACTGCGGCAGTAAGAGTAGAACCATAATTTCCTGTACCATCTTGTCCGATTTTCGTCGTAAAAGAGGTATCAAGAGTTCCTTTCATTCCAGAAATATCTATAGAATGAACTAAGCTACCATCTTTATAAAAGCGTGCACTCCCATCACGATCATGCGTTACAACAATGAAATGCCATTGATTATCAGCTACATTTTCCATATTATAATCTTTCCGATCGCTTCCGGATGTCTTGAAATTCCAATCAAGTTGTTTTGAACTGTTCAACGCTAAATTCCAACCTGTATTGCTTCCAGAATTCCAACTCTTATTTGAAATGATAGCAGGGTCTCCTTGAATATTGTCTGATTTAACCCAGAAGGCAACAGAAAAATCTGTGGTCTCTCCGAAACGTAAATCGTCACGATTGCCCAGGTCTACATATTGTCCTTTTGATGTAAATTTAATTGCTTGATTAATACGTCCTTGAACATATCCTGGATTGCCTTTGATTTGAGGAGTTATAGTACTTGAAGAGCTATCCTCAACATTGTTGTCGAAATTCATGTCAAGAACTGTTCCTTCACTAGCAAACGCAACGGACGACATACTACTGTTGGATAAAACATTAAATGGGAGATATGTACTTTTTACAGAAAGTGACATCACCAAAGTTAATGAAGTTCCCACTACTACTTTTTTTAACATGTTAGATTTCATTATTTTTCCTCCAATTTAAAATAATCTGACATGTCCATTGTAGAGAGGGGATGTAAATATATGAGTAGATTTTTGTAAATCTTTTTAAAATATAGGCAAAAAAATGGCAATACTTTTGTAAATTTTTTCAAAATGTAGGCAAAAAAATGGCAATAAAAGCCTTATCTACATATAATTCCTTTGTTATATAGCAATTAATCCACGGCGAAAAAATCAACATGAATATCTAGAAGGTTTCTTTAGATAGATATATTCCAACAAAAGATCAAAATGTGTTATCGTTTAAATATGATTTTTTTAGAGTAGAAACATGAGAAAGGTGTGCAGAAGTGTGAACAAAAGAGTATTTTTGATTTTATTTACTGTGATTTTACTATCAGTATTTGTGGGTTGCGGAAAAATCACAGAACAGACTTCGTCAAAAAAAGTACAATCTGAAGCGAGCACGGCTTCTAAGACTGATGAAACCAATAAGAGTACATCTTACGATGACAAAGAAAAACCAACGAGTGATAGTAAACCAAACAAAAGTGTTCCTGCATCTAGCACTTCAAAGGCAACAGGTACAACGGGTGGATTTGATTACAGCAAATATACCCTAATTGTAGTAAACGGCGGGGATATGTCGGGGCATAGACAGCCGAATGTCAAAGTAGATGTTGGATTTGGAGAACGGGAATATTGGGCGTATACAAATGAATACGGTCAGCTAATACGTGTTGAGGCGAAAAAGATAACACTTCAAAATTCGAAAACTGATCATGTCTTATCATCAGGTAGATATTACGCTGATGAAGCAAATGTTCCTGGTACAGAGAGTCCGACCTTGGATAAAGGGCATGTGATTGCAGACTCGCTTGGGGGAGTATCAAACGCATATAACATTACACCTCAGAACAGCAATCTCAATAGGCACGGCGATCAAGCTTATATGGAAAAAGGGATTCGAGATGCAGGAGGTTGTACAGATTTCGTAGCAGTGATTCAATATCCAAATACGCACACACAAATTCCTAACCATTATAAATTCACATACAAAATTCAGGGCAGATCCATTACAGATGAATTTGACAATGTAAACCCAGATGAAGTGAACAAAAATTTAGGGAAAACGACAGTTGCTAGCAGTACGCCACCGAAAACAGTCAATGTACCTGCAAACAAAACGAAAAATAGTAATGAAGATGTTAGTAAAGTGGATACTAATCATAATGGAAGTGTTACGATCGCAGAAGCCAAAGCTGCTGGCTTTAAAATGCCAATTACGCGCGATTCATGGCTCTATAAATATATGGATGATCGAGATGGTGATGGCTTAGTAGGCGAATAAATGGCGTCAGCTTATAATTTCTATTATGCCATTTGCATAAACAAATGATTCACCTAAAATATATCAAATAACATAGTTGCCGCATTAAAAAAATACCCCTTTAATTGTATGCTTAATTATGTCATATTTTAATTAAAGGGGTAAAAAAAATGGGGGCTTTTAAAAGATTAATGGTTGGATCAATTCATTTATTCTAATCAATGAAAGTTAACACTCGTGATTAATAATTTTGCCTTGTTCAGTCAGTTTAACAAGAGCATCATAACCGATCCCTTTTTTTCCGACAGTCGCCATGCCTTCACCAACAAGTATATTTAATGTTATTAGTTCCTCTTTGGTTAATTTTGTATAGCGGTAATAACCATCACCAATTTTATGAATTAATCTGCCTTCCCTTGTCATTCCTAAAACAGTAGTCATATTTTTCCCTTCTTTCGAAAGTTGTTTGGATTAATGATTACATATCTATCGTATATTGTTTGTGCAAATTTGTCTGTGAATAATTTGTGAAATGTTTAACAAATTTAAGTTTGTAATAATTTGGAAGGATAAACATATTTTCATCTCGCCATACTATTTTTGTGTCTAATAAATGGAGGTGTATTGGTATGTCGTTTCAAAATCGTGGTATCGGACATCCTGAACATCAAGATGATCCAAATAAATTACATATCGTTGCAGTACGAAAAAATGGCGATGGCGATATTACAGATGTAAAATTTCAAAATGGTGAAATTGTCGGGATTGAACAAGCCATTGCGATGGCAGAACTTGAACAAATTGAAGATGTAAATACAGGTCTAACTCGTGGAGATAATCCACATAAAACACTTCGTTCTTATCCTGATGGTGATCCTACAAATAATTTAAGTAATTTACCTACTTTTTAATTTCTATTCGCTAAAAAGGTGCACAAGTTCTGTGCACCTTTTTTATTTCCGAGTAATTCATGAGAAAATGGAAAATTTAATATTAGAAGACAAAAAATACCAGTAAAGTAGGGAGCTAATTTGAAAAAAACTTTTTTATTTCTTTCACTAGTGACTTGTTTGTTAATCGGAAATTATTTAGTTGCTTCAAAAAATACTGTGAAAAGTGAAAGTAATTCTTCCCTTATCTATCAAAATGAGAAACCCGACAAAGTCTCGGAAGCTCTTAGAGCATTAAATATAAAAAAGGCAAAGGAAGGAAGAACGGCATCATTAGAGCAAAAACGAATCGAAATTGAAAAACAAATAGTCCCAACTCCTCCGAATATTAAAATTAAGGAAGATAATATTGAAGGAACAAAAGTGGAATGGTTAATTCCAGATGGATCTTCAGAAGATAAGATTGTTTTTTATGTACACGGTGGAGGTTGGTCCAGAGGTGGGTTAGGATTTTCAAGGAATCTAGGAACTATCTTAGCTAGAGAGACAGGTTACCGGGTACTAACGATACAGTATAGACTATCACCTGAAAATCCATTTCCAGCAGCTTTAACCGATGTTGAAAAAGTTTATAATTTTTTAGGAAAAAATCCTAATTCTAAAGTTGTTATCGTTGGGGATAGTGCTGGTGGTAATTTAACATTTGCTTTGTTAAATAAAATAAAATCTTCAAATGGAAACTATCCAACAGCTGTTGTAGGGATCTCTCCAGCGACTGACTTAACGAAACAAAGTCAATTATACACTTCAGATTTTGATAGTATTCATGCAAGTTATCATGGAAATGATATCAATATTGTTGATACATACGTAGGGAATAATAATCGGAAAAATCCTTTAATCTCACCACTGTATGGTGATTTAAAAGATTTACCTCCAATGCTGATCCATGCTGGTGCAAGGGAAGAGTTAATCGATGATATTTTAGCTTATGCGGCAAAATCAAATGCTAATGGCGTAGAGGTTACATGTAAAGTTTGGAGAGGAATGTTTCATGATTTTCAGTTAATGGACAAGGCTTCAAGTATTAGTAAGCAAGCGAACGCTGAGATTGCACAGTTTATTAAACAACACTTGGAAAAATAGATAGTCAAAATACAAAAAGTAAGGCTTATTCGCCTTACTTTTTTATGTTGAGTTTGAATTTAAGAAATTTGAAATTTGATCAAGATCTCTTTGGGTAAGAACAGGGTCAATTGTAATGACTGGGTGAATGATTTCGCCTTCAAGCAAGAAATCAGAAATAATAAATTCAATGTTTAGTTCATTTATTATTGTTGATTCAAACTCACCTAATTTAGGAAGAAGAAAATCAATTTTATGACCAAAAGCAGTAACCAGTTTCGTTTCAATATAACGATGAACTCCTGGACCATTACTTGTTAATAATAAAACCTTCTTCCTTGATGATGAGAAATTAATTTTAGAAGCTTGGACATTTAATGCAACTTTCGCAATTTTATCTCTAGTAATTTCAGGATATAAATATTTTTTCGTCCAGATTTGTAAAGCTTTTGATACATTTTCATATAGGTCTGAATACTGATTTTTAACATAACGGTCCATTGAATAGGAAGGTTCTTTTTTATCGATTGAGTATAAAATGAACGAGTATCTTTGGAATTGGTCATGTAATGTGTGAAGAAACTCCTCGTCTTCATCTAACGATATACCTGTTTTTTCCTTTAATAGTTCAACTAAGTGAAAGAGTTCCTTAAAATACTTTGTTTTTTGATTTTGATATAAATAAAGAAATTCGTTTTTTTCCATGTTGTCAAAACTATAATATGGAAGAGTTGATATTAATAATGAAAAAGCAATTCGTTCATTCATAGAAATATGATGTTTATATTGATGTTCTAAATGAGTACAAATTTCATTCGCAATTTTAAAATAATTTGATTCTAAAATCTTGTTTATCGATTGCTCAGCTAATTCGAGTTGCATTTTTTTATTGATTCTATATAACATTGTTCCTAGTAAATAGACGTACTTATTGGTAGTCGAAGGATATAGGAATAATTTAAACTTTTCAGTAGTGTCTAATACAATTTTTTTAATAACTTGAAATGAGAATGCTTCAAGTGGCCATTCTTGATCATCCGAATAAGCGCATAAAGCATCTAGGATATCACCACATAATAGCCTAATTTCAAATTCTCTTCCTACGATTTCGAGCGGGCCACGTTTTAAAGTTAAATGGTAGGCCTCCAATAATTCCTCAACTCGATCAAGTATTGAATAGACAGCAGGTTGCTGTATAAAAAGTGCGTTCGCTAAATCTGCAATACTTTTAATTTGAGTAAATTGTATTAGCATAATAGCTTGAAATTTCAATGAATTTTTTACGAAAAGTGAACGAATTTGATTAATTGATGAAGAAATCGGTTTATTAATATAAATTCCTTTACCTTTTATTGTTTCAATTTGCCATCCTTTAGGAAGGTGTGTGTTAATTGCCTGTAAATCATTTCGGATTGTTTTTTCAGTACAAAGTAACTCATTTGCTAATTCTTCTGTTTTAAACCACTTATCTTCTTTACTTAAAATATCGATTATTTGTAATTTCCGCTTTGTTGATTTATCCATTTAAAATCTCCATAAATTTTGTCCAATTTAATACTATTATTGCTATTAATATTCTTTCTTAATTCAGTGAAAGATTATTTCATCTATTGAAAAAGACCTTTTCATGCGTTTTTTAGAGTTAAATGTGAACTTTTATTGAAGACAGGATAATATTTTTACCTAAATCAAAGGTAAAAAACATCATGGGAATCACTTTACTACAGCGATATAATGACATCGTTGAAACAAAAAAATAATTTTTTAAAGGAGTAAAGTGAAATGAAATTTACAAAAGTTGCGCTTGTTAGTGTAATCGGGATGTCATCATTAGTTGGAGCTGCTCACTCAACTTTTGCAGAGGTATCATCTGTAGGAAATTCAAAATCATCCATAACATTTGTTGCTGGAACAGGTCCAGTTACACCTGTTGATCCTACAAATCCAATTGAACCATTAGAACCATCAGGTCCTACTGATCCAACAGATCCGCCAACAGGGAATGCTGGTTCATTAACATTAGATTATGTTTCATCAGTTGATTTCGGAGTTAATGAGATTTCAAATAAAACAGAAGTCTATTCGGCTAAATCTAAAAAGCCATTTATACAAGTATCAGATCGCCGTGGTACAGGGGCAGGCTGGTCAGTGACTGCTAAAGCAAGTAAATTTACAAATGGAACAGCGGATTCTCTACCTGGTGCAATTATTACATTTAAAAATGGTTCCGTTATTTCATTAAGTACAAGTGGGTCTCCATTAGCAACTGAATCAATTGCTTTAAATACTGACGGAAGTACAGCATCACCTGTTGTTTCCGCATCTCCAGGTAATGGTTATGGGACATGGGTAACTCGTTGGCTGGGACCAAATCCAGAAGTGAATGATGGTGCATTAAATGATAATGTCACTTTGACGATACCGGCAGGCTCAGCAACGATTGGTAATCATGAGGCAACTATTACGTGGACATTAACGGATGCTCCGGGTTTATAGTAGTTAATTGGAAAAATAACAATTAATGGAATGGACTTTATATTATTTGAACCTATTAGATGAAACTTTATTAAATGTCTTATAGTGAAAATGATATAAAGTCTCTATTCTAAAGGGGGAATATAAAAATGGATCTTTTACGTCAAAAATTATTGCTAATTTTTTCTGCTATTCTGTTAACTTTATCGTTCATCCCTCTATCTGTAAAAGCAGAGAATAATATCGATTTTTCTGTAAAAGCAATCATTCCAACAAATCAAATTGATCATCTGAAATCATATTTTGATTTAAAAATGTCTCCAGGACAAAAACAGGAACTTAAAATAGAGGTTTTTAATAATAGTAAAAAAGAAGAAACATTCCAAGGGAATATTACTTTTGCAACGACTAATGATAATGGACTGATTGATTACTCTGAATCGAATAGTAAAGATGCAGATAAATCTTTAAAGTATCCATTAACTAGCTTAATAAAAGAACCTCAAAAAGAAGTTGTTATTCCACCAGGTAAATCAAAGGTTGTGTCTTTTTCGATTACAATGCCGAAATATGAATATGATGGAGTTATTTTAGGCGCAGCACACTTTAAGAAAAAAAATGAAGAAACAGAAAAAAGTTCTAAAAGTGAGAGCATTAATATAAAAAATGAATACGCATATGTGGTTGGAATAAAATTATCGGAAAACACTAAGGAAGTCGAGCCGGATCTACATTTACTTGACATTAAACCTAAATTAGTAAATTATCGAACAGCAATTGCCGCAACAATCCAAAACAGCGAATCCTCGATTGTGAAGGATATGAGTATAGATGCGCAAATTTTAAAAAAAGGTTCCAAAAAAGTTTTATATAGTTCAAAAAAAACTGAGATGAGCATGGCCCCTAATTCAAATTTTGATTACGCAATCGATTTAAATAATAATCCAATTGAACCCGGAACTTATCGATTAAAGATGAAAGCGATCATCGGAACTCAAGTATGGGAATGGGATGAGTTATTTACAATTGGAAAAGAAGCAACAGATTTGAATAATAAAGCGGTTGAAATAAAAAATAATCATTTTTGGTATTATATCGGAGGAGGATTATTACTTTTAGTAGGGATCATTGGCTTAATTTTTTTCTTAAAAAGAAAGAAGGAAAAAGTACAATCGAATACTCAAGAATGATTTTTGAAAATTGGACATTATTAATCGGTTGCCTAAAGATATTAATCTTTAAGTGAATAGTATATTGGTAAAACAAAAAAGGCTCATTTCTTCATTGAAATGCTGCCTTTTTTATTAATATGAAATGATTTCATTTCTAAAAAAATTGATAAATTGTTTTTCAACCTTCGATAAAATTTTCTTTTTTGAAGTGATGACCCCAAGTTTTGAGTTTACGTGCTCGTAATTTACGATATCAATTTCAACGATTTCACCATTCAATAAATATGGATGATTTTTTATAGAAAAATTTGGTCCCCAAGTTATAGCACTGCCATTTAAAATTACTCTTAATAACTCTTCAAGATGGTTGGAAGAAAATAAAATATCTAATTTTCCTATATTATGTTGGAAGTTATTTGTAAACCATCGTATATAATCACCGTTATATAGGACGAATTTTTGATGAAGTATTTCTTCAGGAGTTATTTTTTTCGAAATGGCAAAAGGTGAATCTTTTTTTGCATATACTTTCATCTTTCCATCTACTAATTCTTCGTAATGAAACTCTTCTAATTCTGTCTTTATGCCTTCATAAAGACAGATAATTCCTATATCTATTTGATTTTTTTTAACGATTTCAATTGTACGCTCAGTAGTGTTTTCTAAAATGTCTATATGTAAATTTAAATGTTGCCTTTTATATTCCACTAACGGTGTTAATAAGTAATTAACAAATGCAGGTACCATTGAAATGCTAAGTTTACTGATCTGGGTATCTTTACTTTTCTGTGCTATTTCTTTTATTTCTGTATATTTTAAGAGGATTTCTTGTGATTTTTCTACTATTTTTATCCCGTCTACTGTTAAGCTAGAGCCTAATCTAGAGCGAGTGAAGATTTTTATTCCTAACTCTTCTTCTATTTTAGTAATCGCTTGACTTATCCCGGATTGACTTACATGAAGATTTTCTGCAGCAATCGAAATCGAACCTGTTTTAGCGACTTCTACTAAAATCTCTAGTTTTTCTAAATGCATTACATTGACCACCTTTTATACTTTCATACAAGAAATAAAATTTTTTTAATATAGAATTTTTATTTCAAGTTTTATATTACAAATCGTGAAGTTATATTTAAAAAATGTAAATTTACTTAATCATTTTGCAATTATAGAATTGGGATTAACTAATAGAATTATTCTTGTTTTTCAACTCGTGTCTATTTTAATTGAAAAATAATACGTTCTAATGTTGAAGCAAACCATTCGATTTTTCAAGCGTTTTCTTAAATTTAGAAAAATTTACAATAAATCATCTTTTTTTGTTCAATTTGAACGTTGCCTAATATAGGGGAGGCTTAACATGCTAGTAGGGGAAATCATCAAATTTTATCGAGAGAAAAAAGGAATTAGTCAATCTACATTAGGTGAAGGAATTTGTGGTAAAGCGTATATTAGTCGATTTGAAAGTGGAAAAGTTACATTATCTCCTGAAATTATATACAAATTAGCTAATAAGTTAGAAATTGATATAAATAAAGAAATTGAATCTTTATATCTTATTGAAAAGCACTTAAATGATTGGAATCAGGCAATCATTATGCAAAGAACAGAACAAATTGAAGGAATTAAACTAGAGTTAGATCAAAATCCGTTTATTATGGCTTCTAAACATGCGGCAAACTATATGCTATTAACTGGAAGATATTATCTTCACAAAAATATGTTTAAAGAAGCAAAATATATAATTGAGTATGTAGAAAAAGAGTTTCAAACGTTATCTAATTATGAAAAAAATCTTCTTCTACACATTAAAGGAATATACTGTATCAGTACTTTTAGAACTGCCCAAGGTGAAGAATGTCAAACTGCTGTGAATTTATTAAAACAAATTAATATAGCGGAGTATAATAATGAAGAATATTACTACCACTTAGCTCTAGCTTACCATCATGCAAAGGCAAAAGTTTCTGCTTTTACATATGGTGAAAAAGCTCTTCAATTTTTTAATCGAACATATAATCATGTGAGTGCCATGAATGCTCAAATCTTAATGCTAATGCAATTCGATAGTAAAAGAGATATTGATTTTTTAGACCTAGTTGAAAACTATAAGAATTTAATACATAATTGTTCGATATTAGGTGCAAAAGAAAGTAAAATAATTATTTTATATAATCTAGGAGAAGAGTTTTATAAAAGAGGAAAATATGAACAAGCAGTTAGTTATTTTGAACAAGCTTTTTTACTAACAGATAAATCATCAATAAAATATTTAAGACGTTTATATCATTTTACCGAAGCATGTTTAGATGGAAAGTTATTGAATAAGGAAAGTATTTTAGAAAAAATAGAAATAGGTACGAAATTAGCAAAAAAACAATGCCCACTATATTTCAATCTTTATAAACTATTAGCATTGAAGTGTAAAAAAAATCAAAGTCAATTTTATCAATTTTTAGCTGAAGTAGTCGTTCCACAGCTTATTGCAACAAATAATACTTTATTTTTTGAGCAATATGGGAAGATCTTATATAATCACTATGTCGAGCAAAAAGTATATGAAAAAGCGATTGAAATAGACCAAAGTTTTAAATTGATGACTCAAGTGTTAAATTAAAAGACTTAAGATAACGAGATCTCGTTATCTTAAGTCTTTTTTATTATCTAGGAAATTGAAATTTATCATAAATAATAACTTTTGCTCTCAAAGTTTATAAACATTAGACAAGAAGTTTGTCGAAACTCGCTAAGATTGTTATATAAACCCTATGATAAAGGCGCACTATAACCCGATTGATAAAGAAATGAAAATTCCCAATAATGAAGTTAAATAAATAGACAAATTGTTTGTTTATTTCTTGGGAAATAGTTCAGATTTTTATCAAAGAAAGTCTAATTTTGTACTTCAATGTAGAAATCTACCTTGTCGTAATTTTACTAGGAGGAAGAGAAATGGGGAAAAAGACAGAGAAAAAGTTTTTAAATAGCTTTACCGTTTTAGCTTTAACATCGAGCTTTATTCTAGGCTCGCTTGGACATGTAACATCTAGTACGAAAGCAGCAAGTCCAAGTAAAGCAGAAGATATTTTAGCAAATTTATCTTCTGAGCAAAGAGCAGCTCTTGAGCAGCTATCGACTAGTGAAGAAACGGGTCTTCAAATTTCTTCAGATATTAATTTAAATTCTTCAGAACAAACAAGTGTCATTGTTGAATTTGCAAATAAACCAGCTAAAGTCGCGCAAATCGAAGCGAGTGTAGAAGGTAAATCATTAACTGCATCAGAAGCGGCAAAGTTAGTAGATCAAGATCATGAGACATTCGCTGAAGATGTTGGTCAAGTATTAGAAAGTGGCAAAACGAAAAAAGTAGATTATACGATTAATCGTTCATATAAAAATGCCTTTAATGGCGTGTCCATGAGTCTACCAGCAAACCAAATTAAAAATCTATTAAAATCAAAGGCTGTTAAATCCGTTTGGAGTAATAAAACATTTACTATTGATCCTCCAAAGCAAAACGATCAACTTAAAGTAGATGAGGAAAATGTTGGAAACTATACACCTTATGATGCTTTAGATCGATTACATGCAGAAGGTTTTACTGGAAAAGGAATTAAAGTAGGGATTTTAGATACAGGAATAGACTACAATCACCCAGATTTGAAAGATGCATATAAAGGCGGATATGATTTCGTTGACAATGATAACGATCCGATGGAAACAACGTATGCAGATTGGAAAAAATCAGGCCAACCAGAGTTCATTAGTGGTAGTGCATACTATACTGAGCATGGTACACATGTAGCGGGAATCATTGGTGGTCGCGGTAAAGCGAATAGTGAATACAAAACTGTTGGTGCGGCGCCAGAATCAGATATTTATTCTTACCGAGTGCTCGGTCCATACGGCAGCGGTACAACTGATACAATCATTGCCGGAATCGATCGTGCTGTAAAAGACGGTATGAATGTAATTAACATGTCTTTAGGTGCAACATTAAATGATCCACTATTTGCGACTTCGATTGCGGTAAACAACGCAGTTTTAAGTGGAGTTACTACAGTCATTGCGGCAGGAAATAGCGGAGATCAAATGTATACTGTAGGTGCGCCAGGTGCTGCAGCGTTAGCTTTAACAGTCGGCGCTTCATCCATTGCACTTGATATTTATCAATATGCAAGTGTCCAAGATGGTAAAAACTACACATTAAGACAGTTAGCAAGAAACTATAAAGATGATTTAACGACATTAAAAGGAAAAACATATCAGCTTGTTGATGTTGGATTAGCTAACTCATGGGACTTTACTGGAAAAGATCTGAACGGTAAGATTGCGTTCATTAAACGTGGATCAATTGCATTAATTGATAAAATCAAAAATGCAAAAGCAGCCGGTGCAGTCGGGGTAATAATGTATAACGATGAAACAAATAAGGCAGAAGGTCCAATTCAAGCATTCCTTGGTGAATCAGTCGATGCGATCCCAGCATTCTCTGTCACAAATGATGAAGGAAATGCGATTTTAGCAGCAATTCAATCTGGTAAAACAGACTTCACATTCGGCGATTTCACGAAGTTAAAAACGGCTTCAGATGAATTAGCACAATTCAGTTCTAGAGGTCCAACTCGAGTGAACTATGATATTAAACCTGAAGTAACTGCTCCTGGAGTGTCAATTCTTTCGACAGTACCTTTCTATGTAAACGATAAAACAGTTGATGGATCAAAACCGGAAGATTACAAATACGCATATGAACGTTTATCAGGTACTTCAATGGCGACACCATATGTAGCAGGTGTATCGGCATTACTACTTCAATCAAATAAAGATTTAAAACCTGAAGATATCAAATCAATCTTAATGAATACAGCAGATCCATTATCAAAGGCTTATAGTGTTTTCGAAGAAGGAAGTGGCCGAGTAGACGCGTATGAGGCGATTCATTCAAATGTAGAATTAGAAGTAGTAGACACGACACCTACAATTATTAATGGAAAACAGAAATCAATTCAAGATTTAACAGGTGGTATGAGCTTTGGTTCATTTGGATTTGATGATCAAGATATCGCTGATTCACGTAAAGTTACATTAAAGAATCGTAGTGAAAAAGCAAAAACATTTAACGTGAATGTGAAGTTCCAAACTGGATTAAGAGGTTCATTAGATGCAGCTAAAAATAATGTAACGTTATCTGGTCCAGCATCTGTAAAATTAAATGGAATTAGTCAAAAATCAATCAAGTTCAATTTAAATATTCCAAAAACAGCTGAGAAAGGCACTTATGAAGGATATATTACTTTTACAAATACGGGAGATCCAACTGAAACATATCAAATTCCATTTGGAGGACGAGTTGTAAATGAAGGTATTGATTCAGTTGACGCTTTACCAATGTTTTCAACTGATACAGATTGGCCAGAAAATGCGTGGCCTTTCGAATCATTTTCATTCTCATTAAAATCACATATGAAGACATTAGATGTTATCTTACAAGATCCTATAACGGGTGAAGACCTAGGATTAGTAGGATCGATGTCTCCGATTTTATTGAATGAAAATCAAACTTATTATGTTTCAAGAGGATTTACTGGTATTTACTACCCATTTACAGGTGATTCAAAGAATCCGATTAGCAGTCAACCAGTCTTCGCAAAAACAGGACATTATAAGTTGAAACTGGTTGGTACAAATGAACAGGGTAATTCATTTACAAAGGCATCTGATTTTATATACGAGCTAGGAGCACCGAAAATGACATCTAGCTTTGATTCATTGGACCAAAAAGTAATCGAATACAAAGATAGTCAATTTGATTCAAATGGACAATTCTTATATGACTTTAACATTAACGTAAATGATCCTGAAACTGAGGAAGCAAGCCGTTTAGGACTTTCAGTGGATCAATCAAATAATTCCGTTGTAACATTTTATAATAGCCCGTGGCCTTCAAATCCTGCTTCGACTGATAAAAATGGCGATTACACAGACCAAATTGTAGTTAGAAAGCAAGCAGCACCATTACAAGTTCAGTTTTATGGAATGGATTATGCAAGGAACTTTATTGGAAATGCATTTAATATGTTAAGAGTTGTATTTGTTGATCAAAACTTACCTTATTATTATTTAAAGGCAAATAAACAAAGTATTACACAAGGGGACACTGTAAACTTTAGCGTTCGAGCAAATAATGTTAAAAATATAAAAACGACTAAGATTACAATACCGGTTTCTAAAGATTATGCTTCAATTGAAAATGTAGTTGTAAACGATGCAGTAAAGCAGTTTGGCGATGCACAAGTTTCTGTATCTGCAGTTCCAGCAAACACGTATACTACGAACTATACAATTACATTTAATTATTTAGGAGATAAGCCATTACCTGAAGATTTAAAGTTATTTGATTTCGATTTAAAAACGCCTAAAAATATTTATAATAACGGACTATATGGTGTTCCATACGATTGGTATTCTATGACTGCATCAACTACTGATCAATCAAATGTTGAGACGAAGAATGTTTATTCATATATGGAAAGCATAAAAATTAAATCAGATTATTCAAGAGCAGAGGGATCTGTACAAGTAGAAGGAGCAAAAGGTTCAAATGGAAATATGAACTATGCAATTGATTTAAGTAAGGTCGGTGCAAAAGTATCGGTTACTTCTTATGATGGAAAAACAAATACAAATGCTACAATCTTTAACAAACAAGGTCAGTATTATGCAGATGGGCTAAAAGCAGATGTAAAACCATACACAGTGACGGTTGATGTACCTGGTCATTTCACTATGAACAAACAACTTGTTTTAGCAGATGAAGTTCGTGGGGAAATCGTAGGGAAGAGATTAGCTTGGAATTTACCAACTGCCGCAGCAGGTGATGTAAACAAAGATAATGTAATCGATATTTTAGATGCATTGGCAGTACAAACCTATTGGGGTACAAATAAAGCTACTGCAGATTTTAACTTTGATAAAGTAGTAGATAAAAAGGATATGGATTATATTGTTAAAAACTTTGGATTAAAAAATCCAACAGTATCAAATGCGCCAAAAGCAAAAACTGCTTATAAAGGCGTTACGTTAGATGATGTATTAACTCAATTAGGATTACAATAAATAAAGGTTGAAGAGAAGCTAAGTATAGGCTTCTCTTTTTCTATTAAGTTCTGTTTAGATGAATTGTATTCTGCTGGCTTAACTAAATAAGCTTGGGATCAATCAAGAAAAATTTATAAAATTCTAATCTATAAAAAATATAAGAAAAACTTATCAAAATAAAAGAAGTTTATAAACTTTTTGTTCGAATTTTGTCGAATTACGTATAAAAACGGAGTGAACATTGAAATAATCCACTAAATTTAACCCAATTGAGTATTTTTAGAATATTTTTAATAATTAAATATAAGGAGTGCTAATGAAGAGCGATGAAGGAATATAAAGACTACTAGTATTTTAGATTCAAAATTCCTCTACCATTACATACTTCAACTTCAGAAATATACTAAAAATGGGGGAAAGAGTAAGATGAAAAGAACGAAGAGTAAACTTGTAAAAAGCCTTTCTGTTGCAGCTTTATCATCTAGTTTCATTTTAGGATCATTAGGGCATGTATCAAATGTTACTAAAGCTGAGAACGCTTCTAACGCAGAATCAATTTTAGCTAATTTAACTTCACAACAAAGACAAGCATTACAAAAGCTTACAGCAACTGATCAAACTGGCCTTTTTCTAGATTCTGATGTTAATTTAAAAAGCGAAGAGCCTGTTTCAGTTATCGTTTCGTTTAAGCAAAAGCCACAAAAAATCGCAGTATTAGAGGCAGCATTAAAGGGACAAGCTTTATCTGATGCAAAAGCAGCAAGCAATGCGAATGCAGATCATACGACTTTTAAGGAAGATTTACATTCTTTATTTAAATCAAAATCGGATGGTTCTTTTAAAATTAAACGTGAATATAAACATGCATTTAACGGTGTTGCTTTGGAAGTACCTGCAAACAAACTAAACGAACTTATGAAATCAACAGCTGTACAGGCTATTTATAGCGATGTAACTGTAAAATCAGAACTTCCAGTTGAAGGAAAAGATTCGTCTACAACTTCATCGGGTAAGGGTATGGCTGATGAGCGATCTTACTTAAAAATTGATAAATTACATCAAGAAGGCTACACAGGTAAAGGTGTAAAAGTTGCGGTAATAGATACAGGCGTTGATTATAACCATCCAGACATTAAAGCTGCATATAAAGGTGGATACGATTTTGTAAATAACGACAATGATCCGATGGAAACAACATATGATGATTGGATAAAAGCGGGTAAACCTGGAGGAGCTTCAGGTGCTGGAAATTACATTACAGAACATGGAACTCACGTATCTGGAACAATTATAGGACAAGGAAAAAATGATAGTGAAGATGCGACAATTGGAATTGCACCAGATGCTGATCTATATGTATATCGTGTATTAGGACCAGGTGGTAGCGGTACAACTGATAATATCATCGCGGGTATTGATCAAGCAGTTGCAGACGGTGTGGATGTTATGAACCTTTCACTAGGTGCAAATTATAATGACCCATTACTTGCTGAAAGTATCGCGATAAATAATGCTGTATTAAATGGTGTAACTGCAGTAGTTGCAGCTGGAAACGCAGGTAATAAGATGTATACACTAGGATCTCCAGGTACGGCAGCTTTGGCATTAACAGTAGGCGCAAGTGATGTACCAATTTCTACGATGTCTGCGAAAGGTAACATTGAAGATGCATCGGCTAATTTACGATTAATGGCGAGTGGCTATGGAGACGATATTTCAAAATTTAAAGGACAAACTTTACCAGTTGTAGATGTGAATCTAGGAGAATCATACTTTGGAAAAGATGTAAAAGGCAAAATTGTCCTTATGAGTCGTGGAACTTATACGATGGATTCAAAAATTGCTGTAGCAAAATCGCAAGGTGCGGCTGCAGTTCTAATGTACAATGATAATCCAACAGAAGGATTTATCCCAACTTACTTTGGAGAAGGTGTTAACTTCATTCCATCTTTCTCGTTATCAAATGTAGAAGGATTGGCATTAAAACAAAAACTTCAATCAGGATCAGTTAACTTCACGTTTTCTGACATTGGTGAAGTAAAAACGCAAGGAGATACTTTAGCTGATTTTAGTTCAAGAGGACCTGCAAGATTAACATATGATATTAAGCCAGAAATTACGGCTCCAGGTGTGAGTGTATTATCAACCGTACCAGGCTTTGTTAACAATCCAGATAATCCGTCAGATTATAAAAATGCTTATCAACGTATGTCAGGAACATCAATGGCAACTCCTTTTACAACAGGTGTTGCGGCATTATTAAAACAAGCTAACCATAATTTACAACCAGAAGATATAAAAGCGATCTTAATGAATACAGCTGATTCATTAAGCAAACCTTACAGCGTGTTTGAGCAAGGTGCAGGACGAATTGATCCATACAATGCAATTCATTCAACAATCGAAATCAAAGTCCAAGAAAAAACACCAATGATTGTTAACGGAAGAGAAAAACAAATCAATGAAGAAACAGGAGCACTTAGCTTTGGTAATGTAGCATTCGATAACAAAGACTATTCTGATTCACGCACTGTTACGCTAATGAATAGAGGAGAAAAAGCGAAAACATTTGATGTAAAAGTAAGTTTCCAATCGGGTCTTCGAGGCTCAAAGGATGCAGCAGCAAATGGAGTAACTGTACAAGCACCTGCATCAGTTACTTTAAAAGGGATTAGTCAAAAGAAAACAAATATTACCTTAAACATTCCAAAGACAGCTGAAAAGGGAATCTATGAAGGATATGTAACTTATACAAACAAAGACAATCCATCTGAATCGTATCGAATTCCTTTTGGTGTACATTATGTAGAAAAAGGATTCAATTCGTTTAACCTTACTCGTCAGTCAATGTCAACTGACAGAAATAATTTAGTAAGTCCATTATTTTATCCATATTTAACGGCTAAATTTACTTTGAAATCTCATATGAGAAGCATTGATGTAGTATTTACTGATGCGGTTACAGGTCAAGACTTAGGTATTACAAATTCATTCGATGGTGTGGCTTATGATGAAGGAGTAGAATACACAATTGCAGCATCTGTAGGAGCGTATTATCCATTTACTGGTGACCCAAATAATCCAGTTAGTTCAAAACCTGTTTTACCAAAAGAAGGATTATACAAAATAAAACTAATTGGGTATGATGATGCTGGTAAAGCATATACAATTTCACAAGATCTTTTAGTCGATAATACAATGCCAAATAAATTTGATGTAAAAGTTGATGGAGAAAAAGAAGGAAATCCATTTATCGAATATAAGGCAGATCAAAAGTCCGTTCCGTTTACTGCTTCGATTAATGATAAGTCAATTGAGTTAATGAAAGCAGCAGGAATGAAAGTGGATCAGTCGCAAAACACAATTGGGTATTTCTATAATAGCCCATGGTTAAGTGGAAAGCTTAAATTAGATGAAAATGGAAATACTCAAGATGAAATCGAAATGGATCCAAGCCAAGCAATGTTATCATTCCGATTCATCGGAGGAGATCAAGCAACGAATACTTTTGGTGATAAGCAATACATATTTGTTAAAGAAGGAACTCAATATGTTTACGGTCAACCAAATGGTAAAACAAGATCAAACTTAGTAATTCTACATCCTGGTGATACAAATACGATTACGCTTACTGCTAATAATGTGAACAAATTAAAACAAGCAGGCTTTAGCTTTACAACGAATACTGCTGATACAAATATCGTAAATATTGCATTAAATCCTGAGGCACAAAAGCTTGGTGGACAAATGAACGTTACAACGACTAATCCAACTAGTGCAACTGTTAAATCAGATATCAATATTACATTTGACGGTTCAAAAGAGGTAACTGGAGATCTTCCAATGGTTGATGTAACGATTAAAATTCCAAAACTAGCAGATCCGATTCCTAGCTCTAGCTTTAACTATGTTACTTCGACATTTACAAGTGTAGATAATACAGTGACGCAGCCATTTACTTATATTGCACCAATTGCCATTCTACCAAATATCTCAAGTGTGATTAGTTATATTCATCCAGAAAGCTTCCAAAATGCTGATGGCACTATGAAACAAATTGATTTCACAAAAATTGGAGCGAATGTAACGATAGTAGATAGTAAAGGAAAATCATATAATGCAAAAATGGATAAAATAGGACAATTTTATGTATCTGGATTACCTGTTACTAGTGATGAATTTACTGTAATCACTGATATTCCAGGTCACTTTACAACATCTGGCACGTTTGACAATGTATATAGTATAATGGATGGTTTCATGTATGGCGTTAGTAAAAGAATTGGAACTGAGAGTGTTGATGTTGCTACTGCGGGTGATGTCAATAAAGATAATGTCATTGATATAAACGATGCATTAGCAATTGAAACATACTGGGGAACAAACAAACGCTCAGCTGATATTAATTTTGACGGTACAGTTGATGCAAAAGATTTTGCTTATGTAGAAAAGAATTTCTTAAAACAAAACCCAGCTGTAGATAATGCACCAAAAGCAGTTAAGCGTTATAAAGGTAAAGAACTAGCAGATATTAAGAGTGAATTAGGTATTCAATAAACGAGCAAGTTTTGAGTAAAGTAAGAAATTTATTTAACTATTAATAAGGGTTGTCTCAATAGTCATAGCACTTTTGAGGCAGCCCTTTTACTGTAATAAAAAATAATCAACAGGCGAAGCAAAAAACAAAAACCATTTTTAATCGAGTGTTGTCCAATCTTGCGACCATTTCATTAATTCCTTAATTACTGGTTCTAAAGCCAGTCCTTTTTCTGTCAAAGAATATTCGATTCGAACTGGAGTTTCTGGGTAAACATCTCGTTTTACTATACCTGCTTGTTCTAAATCTTTTAGTCTTTCTGAAAGAACGCGCCCGCTAATTGGCAAAGTTGATTCGATCGTACAAAATCGTTGTGATCCAGAAAGAAGTTGAAAAATTATAAGAATTGCCCAGCGTTTACTAATTAACTCTACGCTTTTTTCAAACCGTGGGCATAATAAAGAAAAATCCATTTAAAACCACCTCACCTATATCCATATTATAACTAAATTTGTATTAATAACAAGATTACCATACATAAATTTATTACTTGACGTAAGTTTATTACTAAATTAAACTTACTTACATAAAGTAACTAAATAATTTTTTTAGAAAAATAATAAATGTCTATAAATAGGTGGCAAAACAACATGAATATGAATACAGATGTATGTATTGTTGGTGCAGGACCAGGTGGTGCACTATTAGCATATTTGCTTGCAAAAAATAATATTTCGACAGTTCTTGTGGAACGACATAGTGGAATTGATAAAGAATTTAGGGGAGAGCATCTAAATTCTGAAGGTGAACAAATATTAAAAAAGCATCATCTTTATGAAAAAGTTAAAGAATACGGACTACTATTAATGGATCGTGTTGAATATTGGAATCATAATAAAATAATAAAAAGTATTTTTCCATCACAAGGCTCCAAACACGTTGGTATTCATGTTCCACAAAATCATTTATTAAATGTTATTTTAAAAGAAGCAAATAAATATGAAAACTTCAAGCTTTTGATGGGCACACGTGTGTCTAAAATAATAGAAGATCAAAATGGTCGATATATTGGTGTTAAAGCAATAAGGAATGGTACTGAAATAACAATCAATAGTTCGATTATTGTTGGTGCCGACGGTCGATTTTCAACGATCCGTAAATTAGCCAATATACACACGGATATTATAAAACATGGATACGATCTACTTTGGGCTAAAGTACCAAGACCAGCAAGTTGGGATCCAACAGTTAGATTAACAATGATAAATAATCAACAATTGGCTTTGTTTACACAAGCAGGAGGGTTTATTCAAATTGGATGGAATATAGAAGAAGGTTCTTTTCCGAACTTAAGAAGTGAATCTTTTAATCCGTTTGTACATCAGCTAATCGAAGCATTTCCAGAACTGACTGAAACTGTTCAAGAAAATATAAAATCTTGGAACGATTTTGTTTTATTAAATGTTCAAAGTAGCCGTAGTAAAACATGGGTAAAAGACGGCTTAATTATAATGGGTGATGCGGCCCACACGATGAGCCCTACTGCAGCGCTTGGTGTAAATATTGCAATGAAAGATGCAGATATTTTAGCAGAAATCATACAAGATGCTATTCAAAACAAAGATACTAGTACAATAGTGTTAAAGAAATTTGAATATGCTAGACGAGGAGAAGTTGAAAGCTTACAAAAGCAACAACTAACACAGGAAAGTACTTTTATACATCACTTTGATGTGACTTAAGAATGCCTTTAATGTCTTAAAATGGACAAGTAAAAATTAAGAAGTATATTATATCAATATGAAATCGTGTAAGAAAACAGGAGGAAGCCTCATGATCAACGAAAAAGTAGTTTCTTTATTAAAAGAGAAAATTAATGTAATAAAAAATAACGATAAATCAATTTATTTAGTTGGACCAATTAAACTACCAGTAAATTTAGATGGAGAAACAGTTATTTTTCAATGGTATTGTTGGCTACGCTGTGAGGATATCGAAGGAGATTTTTGTAGCGATGGATCATATAACACTGAAAAAATTATTAGTAAATTAGCATCATCAAATTTAGCAGAAATGCAACAATCAAGCGTATTAGTTTATGGTGACTTTGAAAATTCAGAGGATGCACTAATTCGAATGCATAGTATTTGTCATACAGGTGATATTTTTGGAAGTAAACGTTGTGATTGTGGATTCCAATTAAAAGAAGCAATGAAAATGATTTCTTCAAATGAATCAGGTGCATTATTTTATTTAGCAAATCATGAAGGAAGAGGAATCGGTTTATTTAGTAAAGCTATGGCATATGTTCTCCAAGAGCAAGGATTTGATACTGTTGAGGCAAATGAAGAGCTTGGTTTTGTAGATGATGCACGAAACTACGAAGATGCTATTCGAGTATTAAAAACGCTTCGCTCAAAACCGGTTACTTTAATTACAAACAACCCAAGAAAATTGGATGCTCTTCAAAATTCTGGAGCTAATGTATCTGGAAGAATTCAATTATGGGGAGACAAATCAAAGTATAACGAAAAGTATTTAGAGACTAAGATTGTTCGTTCTGGTCATTTTAAAGGAGGACGTACAAGTGAGTAATCATGAATTTTATATGAATTTAGCTATTCAAAATGCCATGGCTACGAAAGGTCAAACCGACCCCAACCCATTAGTAGGATCTGTAATCGTAAATGATAATCGGATTGTTGGAATTGGTGCTCACTTAAAAGCCGGTGAACCTCATGCTGAAATAAATGCACTCAGAATGGCAGGCGATAAAGCTGAAGGTGGAACAATTTATGTTACGCTTGAGCCATGCTCTCATCATGGACGAACTGGTCCTTGTGCAGAGGCAATTGTACGTGCAGGTTTGAAAAAAGTTGTTGTTGCTACACTTGACCCAAATCCTTTAGTGGCAGGAAGAGGAGTGAAAATTCTTCAAGATGCGGGAATTGAAGTAATCATCGGAGTATGTGAAGAGCAATCAATCAAAATGAATGAAGTATTTAACAAATATATAGTTAAAAATATTCCATTTGTCGTAATGAAATCAGCGTCTACATTAGATGGGAAGATTGCTACCCATTCTTCTGATAGTAAATGGATCACTTCAGCGGAAGCTCGAAATGATGTTCATCAATTAAGAAATGAAATTGGTGCGATATTAGTTGGTGTAAACACAGTATTAAAAGATAATCCAGAATTAACAACTAGAATTCCTAACGGCCGTAATCCAGTACGAGTTATTTTAGATTCAACTTTAAAAATTCCTTTAGAATCAAAAGTAGTAACCGATCAGCAAGCTGAAACATGGATATTCACAAGTCAACAACACTCTGAACAAAAAAGAATAGAATTAGAAAACTTAGGTGTAAAAGTATTTGTTACGAGCGATCTAATTCGAGTTAATTTAAACGAAATGTTAAAAATTCTAGGTGAACATTCAATCTCTTCTTTATTAGTAGAAGGTGGTGGAGAAGTGAATGCTTCATTTATGAATCAAAATTTAGTTGATAAAGTGATTGTCTATTTAGCGCCTAAATTAATAGGTGGAAAAAATGCACCTACATTTTTAGAAGGTACTGGGTTTGATAAAATGGGACAAGCGATTGAACTTGAAGAAATCGAATTAACGAAAATTGGTCCTGATTATAAATTCATAGGCTATCCAAAATATACTACTTAATGAGGAAGGACTTTTAGAATGAAATTCGGATTCGATATAGACGATACTTTAATTGATTTAAGACAGCATGCTTTTCACATTTATAATAAAAAATTAAATAAAAACATTTCTATAGAAGCTTACAATGAATTAAAAACAGTCGAAATTCATGAACCTTTTGGCTTAACGTCTGAAGAAGGAAGCAAAATGTGGAAGAGTAATTTAGAAGAGACATACTTTACTACATGTCCTCCATTTCCATATGCTGTTGAAACATTACAGGAATTAGAAAAGCAAGGACACGAAATTTACTATGTGACAGCAAGAAATAAAGAATATGGTGAACGCACAAAAGAATGGTTATTAAAAAATGGATTTCCAGTTCATCAAGAACGCTTTTATTGTGGAATGAAAGATTCTGAAAAAATTCATATTATAAAAGAATTAGGTTTAGATTACTATTTTGATGATAAACCAGAAATATTGAACACACTCTCAGAATTACCTTTAAAAGCATATGTGAAAGACACTTCATATAATCGAGGATTGGACATACCGCGTATTACATGTTGGTCTGAATTAAAGGAGATTATTGAGAGTAATTAATAAAGAAACGTGTGATAAAGTGCACCCCAAATGTTAGGCACCGTCTAACATTTGGGGTGCATTTTTTATGATAGCTTTACAATTGATGGGAAATTACGAGTAAGTTATTTTTAACATTTTGGAATTATACTTACTCATGAAGCGGTTATGAGTAAGTAATTATCATATTTCCGGTATTCTACTAACTCGTGAAACTTCCATTTTTCAATATTAAACTATGTTTATTTCAACACACTAAAAAAACACCTGTGAAAGGTGTTTTTTTTAGTAAGCTGTTTGCAAAACCTATTTAAATCGTTTAAATCCTAAAAAATGTTGATTCCAATATGAATTGTCTATTTTAGAAATAGTTACTCCTGAACTACTACTTGCATGGATAAACTCATTATTATTAATCACTATACCCATATGGGACGGTCCATAAGTATAAGTGTTTTGGAAAAAGATTAAATCTCCAGGTTTAAAGTCATCTACGGATTTTAAATTTGAATTATTATACCAATAACCTGCAACATTTGTTCTTGGAAGTGACATGCCAGATTCTTTGAATACATAAGAAATAAATCCACTACAGTCAAATCCAGTTGGAGTTTCTCCACCCCAAACATAAGGTACACCTGAATATTTTTTTGATATGTTGATTAAAGTTTGTACATCAAATGACTGAATGTTATTTGAATCAGTCTGATTTGAATTTACCTGATTTGAATCTACCTTGTTTGAATCCGTCTTATCTGTATCTGTCTGATTTGAACCTGTTTCTTTACCAACATAAGATGCACTAATATACCCTGTTGTCCCATTATATTTTACCTTATACCAGCCATTAGCTAATGAGACTATATCTAGTCTTTGATTTTTATTAACACTACCTAAAATCTGATAAGAAGTTCCAGCCCCAGATCTAATGCGGACGCCATTACCAGTAGAAATGTAGTTTCCTGAACTGACTATTTGATTATTATTACTATTATTCGGTACGGTTACTTTTCCAACATAAGATGCACTAATATACCCTGTTGTTCCATTAAATTTTACTTTATACCAACCATTAGAAACTGAGATTACATCTAGTCTTTGATTTTTATTAACACTACCTAAAATCTGATAAGAAGTCCCAGCCCCTGATCTAATGCGGACACCATTACCAGTAGAAATGTAGTTCCCCGAACTGACAACTTGATTATTATTACTATTGTTCGATTCGGTAATTTTTCCAACATAAGATGCACTAATATATCCTGTAGATCCATTAAATTTTATCTTATACCAACCATTAGACAAAGAAATGACATCAAGTTTTTGGTTTTTATTAACACTACCTAAAATCTGATAAGAGGTACCAGCTCCAGATCTTACGTGGATACCATTACCGAGTGATTTATATGTACTAATATTATTATTTGAATAAAGTTTACTAGATTGCAGAGTTTTCTTGGAATCAATAGAGGCTGCAGCTGCAGTAGTATTATATGGAATTTGAATTGTTAATGTTGATGCAAGTCCAACTAATGCCATTGAGTTTAATGCTCGCTTTTTATTTCTTTCTCCTTTCAAATTTAACTTAATTAAGGTACTTGCTGATTTTGATTTCATTACTAACCTTCCCTCTAACCAATAACAGAAATAACAAAGAAAAATCCCTTACCTCTTTTGATAGTAAGGGCAAATCTTAGATTACATGAATTTGGTAATTAAATTGTTTAGAATGTGAGATCACATTTAGTTTAAATTCTAACATAAGATGATAGACATCTTCACTTATTTAGTGTCAAATTTTTCCGGAAAAGTAAATTTAGATCAAAATTTATCAAAAAAAACCAATAAGTAGCAAGGCATTTTCACTATTCGGGAACTTTAAAAATACTGATAAGATTATTGCTTTATGAAAGTTTTGTTAAGTAAACTAATAATATAGATTATACAAGTTGTCAGGAAATACAAGCGTAAAAAAGTCGATTAAAATCATAATCCTATCCTTTATTGGAGGTGCAAGTCAAAGTGACAAAGCTTGAACTTGATATTGAAAACGTTCAAATTGCAAAACATACAGATTATAAAGGCTATAAAATTAGATTTTCGATTAATCAACAGCAGTATGTATTTTTAGTCGGTAAAACAAATATATTATTTCCTTTGTCTCTAATTCACACTTTCCATGAAAAAGGACTATGTCAGCTTTGCAATAAACTAGTTTTTCCATCAAATATTAGTCAACAAGTCTGTCCAACATTATTTAATAGAAGAAAGGAACTATTGACTTACTTCCAAGAACATTATTCTGAACAATTTTAATTAGTTATAAAATGGTTTTTGACAATCGTCGACCAAAGTAAAATAATAAATTAATAAAGAAATCGCGATAAAAAACTACTTTCTGGGTAGTTTTTATTTTTTTATGAAAATATTTAACGATAATGAGTCATAAAAATAGCATTTCGTCATATATTTTGTTGAAAACGGAGGTGCTATTACACATGGTGATTCAAGACTTAGATATTCAAAACGTGGTAATTAGTAAGCTTGGGGGATACGATGGTTATAAAATAAGCTTTTCCGTAAATCATCAAGGTTACATATTATTAGCTGGAAAACAAAAAACAATTTTCCCTTTGTCTATTAAACATGCATTTATTGAAAAGGAAAAGTGTCAGTTTTGCAATAAACTTGTATTTAAATCTGCAATCAGCCAGCAAATTTGTTTAAATCTCCTTCTTAAAAAAAGCGATTTATTATCGTACTTTCAGAAAAAATATCCTGAACCATTTGAGTAAATATAGGTATATTATTTAAAGAAAACTGTCTTGGAAAAACCACTAAAGCGGTGGTTTTTTGTTTATAAAATGTGTACATATAAGTGTTTAGTCCTCCATGAATTCAAAATAGTTGTTTAAGAATTGTAATGATCTAGTTAAAAAAACACTGTAGAAATACGATAATAATTGTTGTACTATTCTTATGATTCTATTTTTATTGGGGGATATTTGCATGCCTAATTCTTTATTGCCGACAAATACTATTTCTTTACAATTTTATAATGAAAAATATGACGATCAATTAAAAAACTATTTTCTGGCTGATGAGCATCTAAGATTTACTGGTCTACCTATAGATAATATAGAAAAATGTGTTGTAGAGGCTGATCGTCATGCGATTTTAATTTTAAGTAACAATGATGTTGCAGGATTTTTTGTTTTGCATGGTTGGGATGGAGTTAGACAATATAGTGATAATAAAAATGCAATTTTACTAAGGGCTTATTCTGTTGATACTAATTTTCAAGGAAAAGGAATTGCGAAACACTCTTTAAATTTATTGCCTTCTTTTGTAAAAGCGAATTTCCCTGAACGAGATGAAATCATTTTGGGCGTGAATCATAAAAATACTGCTGCACAGCATGTTTATTTAAAAAGCGGATTTATTGATAGCGGAAAGAGAGTGATGGGGAGAAAAGGCGAGCTCTTTATTATGCATATGGATCTAGTATAAGTATAGAAAGAGGGAAGTTTGATGTACGGAGTTGTCGCGTTATTTGATGCAAAAACAGAACAAATAATCAAAGATATTTGGACAGAGTTAAGAGAAAAATCGATTTCTTTCTATGCTGATGAAGTAGTAGATCGTAAACCGCATATTACTTTAGCAAGTTATCATAGTTTAGATAGAAAAAACTTCTTTGATCAATTTGATAAGTTTTATGACAATATGCCGGAGATAACTATTACGCTTAATTCAATTGGTTCATTTCTAAATACTGGGACATTGTTTTTTTCACCAATTGTTTCAAGAGAGTTGATTGATTTTCATGAAGATTATCATATTTATTTTAAACAATTTAATGATAATCCAAATTCTATGTATTTGCCTGGTAAGTGGGTACCGCATTGTACATTAGCTAATCGATTGTCACCGAACAAACTAGTAGAAGCGTATAATTATTGTTTACATCGAAATGAAACATTGGTTGGGAAGTTACAAAAGGTTGCTATGATCGAAATGGTTAATAAAAACAATGCACCTATAATCTATTCAAAGGATTTAAATCCGATAAACTAAGTTGAAAAACTCGTAAATCATTGCGGGTTTTTTATTTTTAGGGAAACTTGTTGATAAAAATCAAGTTTTAGATCAAGATAATGCGCATTGAAAAAGTAATTGAAGTTATTAATTGCTCTCATCCTACCGAAATGAAATAAATCCCCAATTCAAAGAGTGAACTGAAAATAACTCAATCGAGTTGTATTCAGTTCACTTATTTTATTAATTTGAGTCGTTTAGACTCAATAAATGTTGATTTATTGGCGTTCTTTAATTCTGGCATGGTTATTGCAAAGTAAAAGATATAGGGGAAAAAATAGGGAAATGAGAGGGGTTAATGTAAATGACTTTTAATAAAGTACAAAATGCAACGACTGAAATTTTTGAAAGAACTTTAACTTATGATTTATACACTGATCCAAAGGTTTTAGAACAAGAGCAAGAAAAAATCTTTTCAAAGACTTGGCAGTTAGTTGGGCATGTTAGTCAGTTAGAAAATATTGGAGATTTCTTCACTGCAGAAGTAGCGGGTGAACCAATTATTGTAACACGCGACAAGAATGAGGTTATTCAAGCTTTTTATAATGTTTGTCCGCATCGAGCAACTAAGCTAGAAAAAAATGATAGTGGAAATAAAAAAATTCTACAATGTGCTTACCATGGATGGACTTTTCATTTAGATGGTAAATTAAATAAAGCTCCTAATTTTAGAGGGGAAGATTTAGCTTGTGTATCAAATGCTTGTTTACGATCTGTAAGGATGGAAATTGCTGAGTCATTTATTTTCGTTAATTTAGATGATCAAGCTACGTCATTAATTGAGACATATGGAGATTTTTTTGAAAAGCTAAGTAAATTTCCTTTTTTAAGTGAATTAAAAAGAACGAGCAGTAGATCGAGAATTATTAAAGCAAACTGGAAAGCATTTATTGATAATTATTTAGAATGTGATCATTGTCATGTAGCGCATCCGAGCTTTGTCGCTACGCTAGATATGAAAGACTATCAAATTATTACATGTCAAAATTATTCTGTTCAAGGATCAGTAGTGAAAGCGAATAAGAAAATGGGATCATTAGATTTTAATGAAGTAGAAATGCAAGGAGGTACCTTCTATTGGTTGTGGCCAAATTTAATGATGACCATTTATCCTGGCCCAGGAAATATTGCTACAATCCAAATGATTCCTATCGACCATGAAACAACTCTTGGAGTCTATACTTACTATTTTAGAGATGAAAATTTAACACAGGAAGAAAAAGACTTAGTTGAATTTGCAGAAGTGGTTCGAAATGAAGATGTTGAACTAGTCGAATTAGAACAAGTTGGATTCCGTTCACGAGCATTTAATAAAGGCTTTTATTCATCTTCAGAAAAGGCGATTGTTCAGTTCCATGAAACTGTCCTAAGAGCTTTGGAGGAAGAATGATGATAAACAAAGTAAGTCCAATGAAAAAATATTTATTTATTAATGGGGAAGAGGTACAAACAAATGAGTATTCAAAGTTGTATTCTCCATACAGTAGAGAAGTAATTTCAGAGATTGCTGTTGCAACTAAAGAACAAACGGAACAGGCAATTGAAGCTGCATATGAGTCAAAAGATGAGTTTGCTAGAATGCCAGCATATTTGAGGGCACAAATTCTTGAAAATGTCGTACAGCTATTAAAAGAAAACTTTAATAAAGCAGCGGAAATTATTACTAGGGAAACTGCTAAACCAATTACATTTTCAATTGGCGAGGTAACACGAACAATTGAAACATATAAATTTGCAGCAGAGGAAGCAAAACGAATACATGGAGAAACAGTTCCGTTTGATGCTGCTTCTGGTGGTATAGGAAGAGTAGGATATACAGTAAGAAATCCGATTGGTGTAATTGGAGCGATTACTCCCTTTAACTTTCCTATGAATCTAGTAGCTCACAAAGTTGGTCCAGCTATTGCGTCTGGTAATACGGTTGTTTTAAAACCGGCATCACAAACGCCGCTTTCGGCACTATTTATTGCTAAGCTATTCAAGCAAGCTGGCTTACCGGATGGTGTATTAAACGTTGTAACGGGTCCTGGACGTACGGTTGGAGACACGATTGTTGAAGATGAACGAGTAAACATGATTACTTTTACAGGTAGTACTAGTGTTGGGATCAACATAAGAAACAAAGCAAAGTTAAAGAAAACAACGCTTGAACTTGGATCAAACGCTGCCGTCATTATTGATAAAAATATTAATATTGATAATATTATTGATCGATGTATAATGGGTGCCTTTTCAAATCAAGGGCAGGTATGTATTTCGTTACAGAGAATTTTTGTTCATGAAGAGATTTACGAAGAATTTACTACTAAATTTGTAGAGGCGGCTAAACAATTAAAACTTGGTAATCCATTCGACCATAAAACATATCTTTCTTCATTAATTTCACCTGATGAATTGGATCGAACGTTGGGCTGGATTGAAGAAGCCAAAAAAAGCAATGCAACTATTCTTGCGGGTGGTAAAGCACAAGGGAATATACTAGAACCTACAATTATTGCAAATTGTACACCAAGTTTAAAAGTTTCTTGTCAGGAAGTATTCGCACCAATTGTAACGGTTACTAAAGTGAATTCAATCCGTGAAGCCATCTCCCACGTAAACAATTCACACTATGGACTACAGGCTGGAATCTATACGGATAGCGTATCGAATGCATTACTTGCTTCAAACGAGCTTCATGTAGGTGCGGTAATCATTAATGATGTTCCAACGTTCCGAGTAGATAATATGCCGTATGGTGGTGTGAAGGAAAGTGGAACTGGAAGAGAAGGGATAAAGTTTGCAGTCGAAGAAATGACAGAGTTGAAGCTTATTGTCTGGAATCAAAACTGAAATAAGTAAGGTAGGAGATATGGTATGAAAACTCATAAAATAGCAGTTATTCCAGGGGATGGAATAGGACCGGAAGTGATTAATGAGGGCGTGAAAGTTTTAAATAAAATAGCTAGTCTTGATGATTCTTTTCAATTCGAATTTACTTCTTTCCCTTGGGGCTGTGAGTACTATGCACGATACGGAAAAATGATGGATGATGATGGAATTGATAGATTAAAAGAGTTTGAAGCAATTTATTTAGGAGCTGTTGGATTTCCTGGTGTACCTGATCATATCTCATTATGGGACTTGTTATTAAAAATTCGTAAGAGCTTCGATCAATACGTAAATATACGTCCTGTAACTCTATTAAAAGGAGCACCGTGCCCTCTCGTAAATATCAAAACCGAAGATATAAATATGCTATTTATTCGAGAGAATACAGAAGGTGAATATGCAGGAGCTGGTGATTGGTTATATAGAGGAAAAGAAAACGAAGTAGTTTTACAAAATAGCGTTTTTTCACGTAAAGGTACTGAACGAATCATACGCTATGCGTTCGAAATAGCCCTAAAACAAGGAAAAACATTAACAAGTATTAGTAAAGGTAATGCTTTAAATTATTCAATGGTATTTTGGGATCAACTATTTGAAGAAGTGAGTAAAGATTATCCTTCCGTAAAAACATATTCTTATCTTGTTGATGCAGCTGCTATGCTCATGATTAAAGATCCGAAACGTTTTGAGGTAGTAGTGACTTCTAATTTATTTGGTGATATTTTAACCGATTTAGGTGCTGCAATCGCAGGAGGTTTGGGACTTGCAGCTGGAGCAAACATAAATCCTGAGAGAGCATATCCATCAATGTTCGAACCAATTCATGGTTCAGCACCAGATATATCTGGAAAACAGATAGCGAATCCACTCGCTGCAATTTGGTCAGCTAGCCAATTACTCGATTATTTAGGGTATGAACAATATGGTAAGGTAATTCTTACTACGATTGAACAACTATTAATTGAAAAAAATATCTTAACACCAGATCTAGGTGGATCATCTACCACTTCAGAAGTAGGGGATTGTATCGTGGAAATGATTGCTTCTAAAATGAATGTTTTACAGACTCAAAAAAGTTAATTATTTTATGATTGTTGACAATATACACACTAAAAGGGAAATACTAAGAAGTATCTCCCTTTTAGTTTAATCATTCAAAATTTATTCGTTTTTACAATACTTTTGGATTAATTTGTTCGCCTTTGTTTGACTTAAACCAAGATCCTTTGCGACTTTTCGAGAGCTCTTATGAATCCTGTAAGATTCGATAATCATTTTTTTCTCGGTTTCTTCTAAAATATTTTCTAAAGAATTTTCTTCTTGGATTGTGATTGTATGGTCTTCAGGAATTAATTGTGATGGCAAGTCAGACATTCGGATGACTGAATCGCTAGTAATAACAAGTCTTTCAATAATATTTTCAAGTTGTCTAATATTACCTGGCCATTGAAAAGCTTCAAAAGTATTTTTTACATTTGTTGAGAATGACCGGTTAACGTTGTATTTATGATTGAACTTAGTTAAGAAATGATCGGCTAATAAAGGAATATCTTTTTTTCTATTTCTAAGTGGAGGAATTTGAATATCAATTACATTTAATCGGTAAAATAGATCTTCTCTAAATTGTTTTGATTTTACCATCTCCAATAGATTCCGGTTCGTCGCAGTAATAATACGAACATCAACCTTTTTTAATTCTCTGCCTCCTACAGAAAAAAAGCTACGGTCTTGTAATACTTGGAGTAATTTTGCTTGAAATTTCAAGGAAATTTCTCCGATTTCGTCTAAAAATATTGTTCCTTTATTTGCAGTTTCGAGTAATCCGATTTTTCCATTCTTTAAGGCTCCTGTGAAGGCACCAGTAGCATAGCCAAATAGCTCAGATTCCAATAAATCTTCTGGAATAGCAGCACAATTGATGGCGAGAAAAGGACCAGCGTTCCGGTTACTTAAATCATGAATATATTTTGCGAGTACACCTTTTCCTGTTCCTGATTCACCTTGAATTAAAATATTTGTATCAACGGGAGCAATCTTTTTACAAAATTCAATGATATTGGTCATTTCTTCGTCAAGTGTTAAAAATCCATTTGAATTAAAATGTTTGCTCGAAACAAGCGTTTCATGAGTGTTGTTATGAATGATAGAAATATAATTTTTTTCGCGAGACGTAATGAAAATGAAATCTAATTTTTTATTAATAGGATTGAAAATTGGAATGGCAGTTGTAACTAATTCTTTACCAGTATGTGTAGTCTGATTGATTGTGACGGTATTGTTTTTCTCTAAAACAATTGGAATAATTGAAGGGGTCCAATACCCTTTTTCCAAAAAAATATCATTATGTTTTCCAATAATTTCGTTCTGTTGTAAACCGTAATGTTGCTCACACATTTTATTAACATAAATGATTTCAAGATTTTGGTTTAAAATATAAATTTCATCAGAAGAATAGTTTAAAATATTTAACAACACTTCTTTATCAAATTCTAGTATATTTGAGAGATTAGAATAACTTTTCATCATTTATGCTCCTTTTTTAAGCGCTTACAATAAGAGACTAATATTTTCCTATTTGATAAAACGAGTTTAACATAGTTCTACAAAATATTAACAGAATTTTTTAAATAATCAACTTAAAGGTAAGGAGGAAATAGAATGAAGTATTTTGCAATTTTTTTAACTATTTTTGCTTTCATAGGATCATTAAGTATTGTGAATCGAGTGGAGCCTTACATATTAGGATTACCATTTATTGTATTTTGGTCGGCGAGTTGGTTAGTAATTACGTCTGTTTGCCTTTTTATTAGTAATGCAATTTTAGAGAAACAGGAGGAAAATCAATGAGCATTCTATTAATAGGAATTACGTTTCTAGTAGCTCTCTATTTAGGTATACGTGCCCGAAGAGGAAGAGAAATGAAATTGGAATCATGGGTAGTGGGAGATCGGAATTTTGGTAGTATTGTCATGTTCGTCCTTATGGCAGGTGAAATGTTTACAACGTTTATTTTCCTAGGAGCTAGTAGCGCATCCTATTCAATGGGAGGGCCAGTAATCTATATTTTCTGTGCTGTTACTTATATTATTCCATTTTGGATCTTACCTCATATTTGGCGTTATGCGAAAAAGCATAATTTATTAACTCAGCCAGATTTTTTTGTTAAAAAATATAATAGTAAATCTTTAGGACTACTCGTTGCACTAGTTGGAGTTGTTTCAATTATTCCATATATGGTCCTCCAACTAAATGGTATAAAAATCATAGTATCTGAAGCTTCATACGGCGCTATTTCTCCAAATTTAGCAGTTTGGATTGGTGTAATTGTTGTGACAATCTTTGTTTATATTTCGGGAATTCATGGTTCAGCATTTACAGCTATATTAAAAGATATATTGATGCTCATAACAATTTTGTTTTTAGGAATTTATTTACCTTTCCATTATTATGGCGGTGTAGAACCGATGTTTAGAACATTAGATGCCGCTAAGCCCGGTTTCCTATTATTACCTAAATCTGGCTATAGTATTTCTTGGTATGTATCAGTTTGTTTGATTATTGCGTTTGGTCAATATATGTGGCCACATGTTTTCGGTGCAAGTTTATCATCAAAAGACTCACAAACATTACGTAAAAATGCGGCACTTATACCGCTTTATCAAATTTTGATGGTTTTTATTCTTTTTATTGGCTTTACTGCCCTTTTACAAATGCCACATATCCCAGGTGGACGCACTGATTTAGTTTTATTCGAAATTGCTAAAGCGACACTACCGCCTTGGTTTATAGGTGTGATTGGTTCAGCTGGTCTATTAGCAGCTTTAGTACCTAGTTCGTTGTTATTATTAACGGCCTCAACCTTACTTTCAAAAAATATTTATAAAGCAATAAAGCCGGAAACAAGCGACGCGAAGTTAGCAGGACTTACAAGAATTTTAGTTCCGATCATAGCTTTAATAGCATTATTTTTTACATTTTATGGTGGAAAGACAATGCTTTCTCTTTTATTAATGGCATATAGCTTTGTCTTACAATTGTTCCCTGCATTAATTGTTACATTCTTAAAACGTAATCCAGTTACAAAAATTGGAGCAGTAGCAGGAATACTATCTGGACTAGTTACAGTAGCATACGTAACAATAAAAAATACAACTTTTGGAACAATATTCCCTCATGCTCCTCAATTTTTGAAAGATTTTGATTCAGGGTTTATTGCATTCACGATTAATATTGTCTTTATGTTTGGAGTAAGTGGAATTACTTATTTAGTAAAAATAAGACCAAGGGTAAGGCAAGAAACTATAAAGGGACAATGGTGAGTAAGATGAAAATTGTATGTATTGGTGATAGTCTTACAGAAGGTTTAGGAGTATCAAAAGATAATGCTTGGCCAACTATTCTTCAAAATGAATTATCAGTAGAGATTATTAATAAAGGGATATCAGGTGATACAAGTACTGGAATGCTCTCACGATTCTACCATGATGTCGTATTAAATAATCCATCACATGTTATTATTTGTGGAGGTGTAAATGATTTATGGTGGGATGTTGAAATAAACTATATACTTTCAAATATTTATTCGATGGTAAAACAAGCAATTCATAATGGTGTTCAACCTATTTTAGCAATCCATCCACCAATTCAAATAGGTCAGATCAATCATGAAGAAGTGTGGGAACCGATTTCGGGTTATGAAACATTTGTGTTAAAGGCACAAGAGTTAGCAAATCGAATCGAGCAAATGGTAAAAGTGAATCAATTTAAACTAATTGATTTTCGAATGCCATTTCAACAACATCAGAATTTAAACTCGGAGTTTTTTGAAGGTACTGATGGCGTACATCCAAATGAACTTGGTCATGGTGCTTTAGCAAACCAGGCATATCAAACGATTATCGAGTTATGATGGAATACTAAAAACTTGAGTTTCAGACTGAACGGATAGCAAAGTTAAGCTATCCGTTTTTAATTTTTGGAAAAGAAAACCTTAGGCTTTAGGCTTGCGGTTCTAATAAAAGACCTTATATCTACTTAATTAACTGTATCAATTGCTTTTAATTCATAATCCAAATATGTATTCTCATTTCTCCATTCGATTTTCTGAATAACAGCTACTCCAAACGGCTTTTCATCATCTTTTCGGGAAACATTGATTAGTGTATCAATAGGAAACAAATGGTACCCGTTAAGTTCCAAAGAGAATTGATTGTTTTCTTGTCTGATGGCGTGATCGTTCGTTACAATTAACCAATTAAATTCAAAAGGCATACTCATAATTTGAAAACTCCTTAAATTGAATAAAGATTATATTTAATAAAGAAACATTCTAACACTTAAAAATATCTTAATATATTTTTGTTCTGAATACAAAAAGGAAGCTAAAAGGGTAGAATCAAGAAAAAGATCTTTAGATAAATTAAAATTAAAAAGGTAAATCTTAACCTACTGTCGAAAGCAAAGAAAGAATAATCGGGGAAATTAGTATGTATGAATAATATCTTGTAAATAAACTTTTAAGATAAGTAGGTCCTATAAATGAATAAGAAAAAAATTGCGTTTAACCGGTGGGTTTCAAAATGATGTATTTTATGATCAAGATAATAATAGAGTAGTTCGGCAATCGAAATTAGAAAGAACAAAAGAAATGGTGTTACAAGAAATTGAATGGATAATTTTTTTACAAAAGCATGGAGTAGATGTTCCAATAGCGGATCGTAATCTAAGGGAAGAAGATGGAAGAGTCATAACTTATTTTGAGTATATTGATGGCGAACAAATAGATGTTACAAACCCTAATCATTGGAATATACACCTTTTTGAGCAATGGGGTAAACAATTGGGGAAGATGCATTCTTTAGCGAAGAAGTATAAATTAAGTGAAGTTCATCGTCCTGCCTGGTCAACTAATCGTGTTGATGTTTTTGGGATTAGAGATCAGTTAATTCCTAATATGAAAGAAAGTTATGATAAGCACATGGAAAAGCTCTCAGAATTTCAGTTTAAATCGGAAACATATGGATTAATTCATAATGATTTTCATCAAGGGAATTTAATTTTAGTTGGGAATAAAATCTTTACAATTGATTTTGATGATTGTTCATTTAATTGGTTCGCACAGGATATTGCTACAGCATTTTATCATGCATATTGGCAACAGAGCTCCTTTAATAAAATGAGTGATCAGTTTATTGAGACATTTATGGGGAACTTCTTCAAGGGATATAAATTAGAAAACTTACTTCATAATGACATAGTGAAACAAGTCCCAATTTTTCTTAAATTGAGAGAAATATTTTTGTACCATTTATTTGTTCAAAAATGGGATTTGAATCGATTAGAAGAGTGGCAAAAATATACACTTATTGATTTAGAAAATAAGATTAATAATGATGTACCATATGCAGATATTATAGATTTTTCGATTTATCAATAATGGAAGCCATAGGATAGCTCTAGTTATAATAACCTAGCTATCCTTTTATTTTTTTAAAAACTTTTACATATACTCAAAAACGTATGGTCATTGATTCGCGTATTCGACTATATAATAAAACAAACAGTATTTTTTGTAGTTGCTTTATTGGAAGGGGCTGATGTTTGTGCGAAGAAATAAGAATGCGGCTCTTATTGTAATTTTATGGTTATCCATGGTGCTTTTTATAGTTGTAAATGCAATCCGTCATATTCGAGTATATATGGTTTACAGTTCAGGCTTAATGCCTTTTATTGTTTGTGGAATGATTATTTTTGCGATTATTATCCTTTATGTAAGAGGGGCGAAACAGCGGAGGTAAAAATAATAATCTAAAATTACTCCTATTAAAAGCGGGTCTTCAAATTGTAACTGTTAAGTTTTAGAAGAAAAAAGGCTTCACTTTTAATGAGGAAAAAGACACTTGAATCTATTTAAGATTAAAGTAAGCTTAAATAAGGATTCACTCTTTATTAAAATAAGAATCTAGAAAATTAGAAATATTAAAAATTTTGCATTATAGGGAATTTGGTGAAAAACAAAACAGCTCACATCTACTGTAAAAAGCTACGAAACATTTGAGTGCAACAGCACTTTAATCACTGGGAAACTTGGAGTAGGATAGAAGCTTTAAGTCAGGAGACCTGCCATTTGCTTATACAAGTCTTTCGGTGAGGGAAGTTTTGTTATCGGAAAAATTCCGTTCTTATGCTCAAGATGTATAAGAGCGCTGCGACGCGCGTTTTTTAGAATGTTGTTGGAGCAGTTTAATTTTTGGATAACTATGAGCCTTGCCAATTAGGCAAGGCTCTTTTTTGTTGGCAATGAAGAGTTTTTGTCATTAAAAAACACCGGAAAATTTATAGAGAAAAAGGAGGAGAATGTTAGTTTACTAGAGTGATAGTTTTATGGAAAAGAAAGGAAGGAAGTATTTAAATGAAAAAAATATTTGGGTTATTATTAGCAATATTTTTAGTTTTTTCAATTACAATTCCTACATAGTCAATTTCTGTACACGAACTGTAACAAGCATACAAGCTACAGCGATGCCATAATAAATCGATTCAAGTGTAATCGGATTCGTTCATGTTTTGTTTTGGCATAATTGGCTTCATCGCAGGAATGCTGTTTCATAATGGAAAACTACCAAAGAAGAAACTAATCCTCTGTCTTTTCGGTGGTCTATCAACATTTTTTATCTATGGCGGGCTCATAAACCTCGGGGCACTATTAATGTGGTCAGCACATCCTACATGGGAAGCACTCTTGGCTACTTATATTTAGGAGTACCATTTGATTTAGGACACGCAGCAGCGACAGTAATTTTTTTAGCACTACTTGCCAATCCAATGATCGAAAAATTAGAGCGAATTAAGAAGAAGTATGGATTAGTTGAAAGCCGTTAAATCTAACTAGCTTTTAGTTGAAGCGACAATCCAAAAAGTCAGGATCATTACATTTTAGGAAAATTGTTGAACGTGGCGGGGAGGGAATCTCAGCCACATTTTTCATTTGTTGCTGATAAAACAGATTTTCAGATTTGCGCGTTAATACTAACTCATGAACCTCTTATGAGTAAGTAATTTACAAATATCTGCGCTAATAGTAACTCATGAACCCGTTATGAGTAAGTAAATCCAAAATTGTGCTGAAATACTAACTCATGAACCTTTTATGAGTAAGTAAAATCCAAAATTGTGCTGAAATACTAACTCATGAACCCGTTATGAGTAAGTAAAATCCAAAATTGTGCTGTAATACTAACTCATGAACCTTTTATGAGTAAGTAAATCTCTTATTTATGCTCTCATACTAACTCATTCACAAAAGCTGACATATGGAAGTCCCTTTTTTAAGATCTGAACGTTGTTAATATACGTTGGGGTGAGGTATCTTATCAAATTATCGCTCACTCTTATAGATAATTAGCGGATTCTATCAATTTTTTATTTGATTTAGAATGAATTAGAGCGGATTGGAAGATTTTTATTTTTGAAAGTACCTGCTTTCTATTAGTTATAGATCGTCACACCCTTACTAGTATAGGTATTATTTTATTTTAATTGCGGTTCCTTGGAATTTAATTGCAGATTAGCTAATTTTAATTGCAGTTACTTAGAATTTAATTGCAGATTTGTCAAATTTAATTGCGATTCCCGGAATTTAATTGCACTTAACTGTTTATTTGCACTTTTCTATGGTTTATTTGCACGGACAGAACCCAGATCCTTTAATTGCAACTTTTCTCCGACTTATTTGCAGTCTGATATTATTCAACACTACTCATCTCTTAAATAAAAGCAGGAGGGTCCCATTAAATGGACCCTCCTGCTTTTATCTATTCTGCAATTACCAGATTTGTATTTGTTTTATTAAATTTAGAAATAAAACTTTTATTAATATGAGAATCCGTAATGATGTAATCAATTTTTTCAAGCGGTGCTATATGAACAGTGACATTCTTACCGAATTTTGTGCTGTCAGCTGCTACATAATTAAGGTTGGATAACTCAATTATTTTCTTCCTTGTCATTGCCTCTTCTAAATTATAATCGGAAATTCCTTTTTCAATTGTAATTCCACTCGCGCATATAAACGACTTTAAAATATTTAATTCATTAAAATTAAATAAGTAATCGTACGTAACGACGGATTGTTCATTTCGTCTAATTTTACCGCCGATTATGATCAATTCAATCGAACTATTCATTAACTCATTGATGATTGGGATCGAATTCGTAACGACGGTTAAATTCTTTTTCTCTTTAATATATTTCGCAATTTGTAGTGTAGTAGAACCACTATCTAAATAAATACAATCTCCATCTTCAATGTGTTCAGCGCATTTGGTAGCAATTTTTTCTTTTTCCTCTAAGTGGCTCACCATTCTTTTTTCCATTGATGACTCAAAGAACTTCGATTCAGCTATTTTCGCACCGCCATATATTTTCTCAATTTTACCTTGTTTTTCAAGTAGATTTAAATCTCTTCGTAAAGTATCAGTAGATATATTTAGAGCTTCAGTTAGCTCAGTTATTTTTAAAACATTATTTGTTTTTAATAAATCGATTATTTTTTGTTGTCTTTCAAGCGGAAACATAACCTCACCCATTCAGTATTTAATGATATTTGCTTACAGTTTAATTGAAATGAATGCACTTTTTCAATAGTGAAAATGCAAATGTTTAATTAAATAAATGTAAATATGTGCAAAAGTTATGCAAAACTTACGTACAATTTACATATTATTTACTTAAATGGCTAATTGAATTTACATACGAATTTTATACTAAGGTTGTACTTAAGGGGGTGGACAGTTTGCTGAAACTACAAAACGTTAGCAAACAGTTTGATAAAAAAGTCGTATTAACAGATATAAATCTTGAAATTAAAACTGGTGAAATTGTCTCATTACTAGGTCCAAGTGGAAGTGGAAAAACAACATTACTAAATCTAATCCTAGGTCTAACGCAAATGGATCAAGGTCAAATAATATTCAATGATGTAGATATTACTAAGACGCCAATGAAAAATAGAGGATTCAATATCGTTTTCCAAGATTATGCACTTTTTCCTAACTTGAATTCTTATGAAAACATAGTTTACGGATTAAGAAATAAGAAAGGTCTTGTATCGGATCAAGAATTACAGGAGTATATTGACTTCCTAGAATTAAAGCCTCATTTAAATAAGAAAATAGGTGAGCTATCTGGTGGTCAGAAACAAAGGGTTGCCCTTGCTAGAACATTAGTAACGAAGCCAAAAATTTTATTATTAGATGAACCTCTAAGTGCACTAGATGGTGTCATAAAGGAATCAATTAAAGAGCGTATTAAATCAATCGCAAGAGAATTTAAACTAACGACGATTATCGTTACACATGATCCAGAAGAAGCATTAACATTATCAGATAAAATTTTAATTATTAATGAAGGTAAAATTTCACAATTTGGAACGCCAAGCGAAATTATAAACGAACCAAAGAATCGTTTTGTAGAGGATTTTATATTAAAGCAGCTACAAATTAAGAGACATAATATTTACAACTTATTTGGTGAGAAATATGCATAAAGTTAAACCGGAAATGCGAGTTATTTATTTAGCAATATGTATATTATTTGCCTCATTTTTATTAGTACCTTTAATCACATTATTTTATCGCTCATTCGAAACCGATCACGGTATTGGAATTAATAATTATATAACAATACTGTCAGATAAAACCCTAGTACAAGCAGTCGGAAATAGTATAAAGATTTCTACTATTACTGCTTGTGTCAGCACAATATTAGCTTTTATTCTGGCATATTCAATTAACTGTACAAAATTGATTCGACCTTTAAAAGGATTTATGAAAGTCGTTATTCTCATTCCAATGTTACTTCCAACGATCACATATGGATTTGCGATTATTTATTCCTTTGGTCAACAAGGTTTAATAACAAAACTATTAGGAAAAAACTTATTTGAAATTTATGGGTTTAATGGATTGCTAATTGGATATGTAATTTATACATTACCAGCTGCATTCTTATTAATTAATAATTCTTTTAAGTATATTGATAAAAAATTTATGGTTGTTTCTGAATTGATGGGTGACGGTCCATTTAGAAGCTTCAAAAATACAATTATTCGCCCATTACTTGGTACGCTTGGTGGCGCTTTTGTTCTTTGCTTTATTTTAAGTTTTACAGATTACGGTATTCCGGCTTCTGTGGGTGGTACATATTACGTTGTAGCTACCCAGTTATATCAAGTTATGCTTGGATCAATTCCTAATTTTAATAATGGTGCAGTTATTGCAGTATTAATGCTAGTTCCAGCTGTATTTGGCGTTTTATTACTAAACTATCTTGAAAAATTCAATTTTCATTATGACAAGTTTACTAACGTTGAAATGATTTCCAATAAAGTAAGAGATATTTGTTTCGGTATCATTTCTACAACCATTTTAGTTGGAATCCTATCAGTATTTGCAGTAATGTTCATCATTCCATTTTTTATTAGTTATCCATTTAAATTAACTTTTACGCTACAACATTTCGTAGATGCTTTTCAATCAAGTGATTTAATAGGAGTTTATAAAAACTCTTTATATGTTTCAGTTGTAACAGCAATACTTGGAACTCTTGTTGCATATAGCTCAGCACTATTAAATGTGCGAACAGCTATAAAAAATAAATCTAAGCTAGTCATTGATTTAATATCAATGCTAACAAACACTATTCCAGGCATGGTCTTAGGTTTATCGTATTTACTATTTTTCAATAATAGTAGTTTGAAAGGAACATTTGCCATTATCATTCTTTGCAACATCGTTCATTTCTTTACTACACCTTATTTATTAGCGAAAAACTCACTATCTAAAATGAATACTGGTTGGGAAACTACTGGAGAATTAATGGGGGATTCATGGTTTAAAACAATTTACCGAGTTGTATTACCAAACTCTAAATCAACAGTTTTTGAAATGATTAGTTACTATTTTATTAATTCAATGGTAACGGTGAGTGGAATCATTTTCTTAATAACAGCTGAGACCTCATTAGTCGCAAGCAAAATTAAAGAACTTCAGCACTTCCAAAAATACGACGAAATATTTGTATTATCCCTATTAATCTTTTTCACGAATTTAATCGTTAAATTCATTTGCGACTATTTCCAGAGAAAAAGTGTTATTTAAGGGATAATCAATAATATATAAAAAATTAAAATAAGAGAGGTTATTTCAATGTTTAAGAAATTCAAAGGGATTGTGTTGTCATTATTCGCATTAAGTTTAGTTTTTTCATTAACTGCATGTAATAGTTCAAAAACAAATGCCTCAGGAAAAGTAGTTATTTATACGAATGGCGATGAAGAAGCTATTACATCAATGGAAAGTGCATTAAAAAAAGCAGGTTATGACGGGAAATATGTATTCCAAACATTTGGTACTTCTGAATTAGGTGGAAAACTTATGGCAGAAGGTGACAAAATCGAAGCGAATTTAGTAACAATGAGTTCATATTTCTTAGATAGTGCTCAAGAAAAACACAATATGTTTGAAGACTTAACATTTAAAACAGATTCATTAGAGAAATATCCTTCATTTTATACACCAATTTTAGCTAACACAGGATCAATCTTTGTAAATACAAAAGTAATGAAAGAAAAAGGCTTACCAATGCCAACTTCAATCAAAGATTTAGCAAAACCAGAATTTAAAGGTTTAGTATCAATTCCAAATATCATGGATTCTTCAACTGGCTGGTTATTAATTCAAGCGATTATTACTCAGTATGGAGAAGTAGAAGGTAAAACAATTTTACATGATTTAATTGCAAACTGTGGTCCACATTTAGAGAGCTCGGGTTCAGGTCCAATTAAGAAAGTAGAAGCTGGTGAAGTTGCAGCAGGTATCGGATTACGTCACCAAGCAGTATTAGATAAAAATTCAGGTTTACCAATTGATTATGTAGATCCAACAGAAGGAAACTTCTCACTAACTGAATCAGTTGCAGTTGTTAAAAAAGATAAGAAATCAAATGAATTAGCAATGAAAATGGCAGAGGTCATTATTAAAGATGCTCGAAAAGATTTAATCAAAAATTACCCAGTTGCTTTATACAAAGGAGAAACTATTAGCGACGAGCATAGACCAGCTCATTCGATGAAATTTAGTCAACCATTAACAGTTAAGCTATTAGAAGAACACCAACAGTTCTTTAATGCAGCAAAATAATTACTAAGGGGATGAAGGTTATGAAAAACTATAAATTATTAACACCAGGTCCATTAACAACTACAAGTACGGTCAAAGAAGAAATGCTCTTTGACCGATGTACTTGGGATAATGATTATAAAGAAATAACACAAAAAATTAGAACACAACTTCTAGAGCTAGCAAATGCTTCAGAAGAAGATTATACAGTTGTTTTAATGCAAGGTAGTGGTACATTTTCAGTTGAATCAGTTATAAGTTCATCAATTTCAAAAAATGACAAAGTATTGATTGTAACGAATGGGGCTTATGGTGAACGTATTGTTAAAATGGCTAAGTATATTGGGCTTAATTTCGTTCAATATAGTATTGCATATGATGAGCTTCCTAAAGAAGAAGAGTTAAGAGATATTATTGAAAAAGATTCAGCTATTACGCACATTGTGATGGTTCATTGCGAAACAACAACTGGAATTTTAAACCCAATTGAAATGGTAGCCGATCTATCAAAAGAATATAATAAAACGTTAATTATTGATGCAATGAGTAGCTTTGGTGGAATTGAAATTGATTTACAACAACTGGGAATTGATTACTTAATTAGTAGTGCTAATAAATGTATTCAAGGAGTACCGGGATTTGGATTTGTTATAGCAAAACTAAATAAGCTCGTTCAATGTGAAGGAATTGCTCGAAGTGTATCTTTAGATTTATTCGATCAATGGAAGGAAATGGACAAAGATGGAAAATGGAGATTTACTTCTCCAACGCATGTTGTTGCGGCATTTTCAAAAGCGATTGATGAATTAATTGAAGAAGGTGGCGTTTCTGCTAGGTTTGCTCGCTACCAGAATAATAACCGCGTTTTAAGAATGAGACTGAAAGAAGTGGGTATTCACGCTTATATTGGTGAGGAAAACCAATCACCAATTATTACAACCTTTCTATTCCCAAGTGAACAATTTAGCTTTGAAAACTTCTATTACTTCATAAAGGAAAAAGGATATGTAATCTATCCTGGTAAGTTAACAGATGCTGATACATTCCGTGTAGGAAATATTGGAGAAATTTATGAAGAAGATATTCAAGGTTTATGTAATATTATCGAAGAATATATGGAAGTGGTGACAAAATGAATAAAATTGAAGGAATTATTTTAGATTGGGCAGGTACAACAGTTGACTTTGGATGCTTTGCACCAGTAAATGTGTTTATCGATATTTTTAAAAATGCAGGAATTGAAGTAACAATGGAAGAAGCTCGAGCACCAATGGGCATGCTTAAAATCGATCACATTCGTGAAATGCTATCAATGCCTAGAATTTCTAACCTTTGGATTGAAAAATATGAGAGACCATTTAATGAACAAGATGTGAATATACTTTATGCAAACTTTGAGCCAGCTCTAATGGCTTCACTATCTGATTATTCAGATCCGATTCCTGGGGTAGTTGAAGTCGTTCAAGAATTAAGAAACAGCGGACTTAAAATTGGTTCAACAACAGGGTATACAAATAAAATGATGGAAGTAGTCGTTCCAACTGCTGAGACGAAAGGCTATTATCCAGACTTCTATATTACACCTGACGAAACAAATTCATTTGGTAGACCGTATCCATATATGATTTACCGTAACATGGAAGCACTAAAGTTAACAGCTCCATGGAAAGTTGTTAAAGTAGGAGATACAATTTCAGATATTAAAGAAGGAATAAATGCAGGTGTTTGGTCAGTTGGTGTCATTGTTGGAAGTTCTGAAATGGGACTAAGTTTAGAAGAGTTTACTAACTTAACAGAAATTCAAAAAGAAACAATCATTGAGAAAACTGAACAATCATTTTTACAAAATGGTGCAGACTTCACGATTAAAACGATGAGTGAATTGCCTATGTTAATTGAAAAAATTAATGATCTAATTGTAGAAGGTAAGTTAGTAAAATGCTAAATATTCATTTGAAGAGAGAGGGCGACGTTAACTCAAGCCCTCTTCGCACGGAATGGATGGATCAATTAAATCAAATTAGTAAAGATGTCATTCAAGAGGATGAGAGGGTTTTTGTAAGACAATCAATGTCTACGCCTTGTCTTAATGGAATAGTAGATGCTAGTGGAAGTTATCTAATTGATGTGAACGGGAACAAATATTTAGATTTTCATGGAAATAGCTCACATCAAGTTGGATATAAAAATCCATATGTAGTTGATGCAATCAAAAGACAAGTTGATGAACTCTCATTTATCCCAAGAAGGTTTACATCTGAGATTGTCATTAAGGCAGCTAACGCATTAGTAAACAAAACAACTTCGAAAGATTATAAAGTATTATTTACTCCATCTGGAAGTGCAGCTGTCGGATTAGCTCTTAAAATTGCGCGAAAGGTAACTGGGCGTCATAAAGTCATTTCGATGTGGGAATCATTTCATGGTGCGGGATTAGATGCGATTTCAGTTGGAGGGGAATATGTCTTTAAAAAGGATATGGGCCCACTTATGCCTGGTACTTTAAAAGCAATCCCTTTTAATGGATATCGTAATCTATTAAAAAGTGATTCACATGAAGAAGTTGCGAATTTTTGCTTAGACCATATTGAATATATGATTGAGCATGAAGGAGAAATTGGCGCAATCTTATTAGAACCAATTCGAGCAACTGATACACATATCCCACCAAAGTCTTATTTTAAAAGATTAAGAGAAATATGTGATCGAAATGGAATTCTATTAATATTTGATGAAGTTCCAACAGCATTAATGAGAAGTGGAGCATTTTATGTTCATCAAAACTTTGAAATCGAACCTGACATTTTAGTTCTTGGAAAAGGGCTAGGTGGTGCAGTTATACCTCAAGCGGCTGTACTAACTCGTACAAAATACGATGTTGCTGAAGAAATATCTCTTGGACATTATACACATGAGAAACCAGCATTAGGATGTGCAGCGATTTGTTCAATAATAGAGTATATAGATGATTACAACTTGGAAGAGAATTGCCGAGTACAATCAGAATTCGTGAGGACAAAGTTAGATGAACTGTATGCTCAGTATGAGAAGATTGGCGATATACGAGTTGCCGGATTATTGATTTCTATTGAGTTAGTCAAGTCTCGTGAAACAAAGGAAAAGAATGATGAATTAGCCGAAAAAATTCTTTATTTTTGTTTAAACAATGGGCTTTCTTTTAAGCTTTCCGGAGGCAATTGCATAACATGGCATCCACCTTTAATTGTTACAAAAAATGAGATAGAGTTTGCTGTTGAGCTTCTTAAAGAAGGCTTGAAAAGGTTTAGTTAATTCTTATAAGTGTAGCTAATATTCTATTAATGAGTTTAGCTACACTTTTTTTATGAAACAATTATAAATTAAAATAGAGAAGCGATATTTAAAATCTGAGAATCGTAAATAATTTCTGGTACGGCAAATAAGTTTAATAGAACAGCAAATAACGGGTTCAGCAGTGCAAATAACGAGTTCAGCAGTGCAAATGAATGGTGAAAAGCTGCAAATAAACAGCTGACTGCAAATAAAATCTGAGAATCGCAATTAAAATTGGAGAAACTGCAATTAAAAATAGGGAAACTGCAATTAAAATTAGCAATACTGCAATTAAATTTCAAGGAACTGCAAATAAAATTAAACATTACCTATACTGGTTAGGGTATCAAAAGTTGAAATTATACAATTGCACAATACATTTCTAATGGTAAACTAGCAAACAGCTATTTTTTCTAACTAAACCGTATAAAAATCTGCTAATAATCTAAAAAAAGATCAATCAGTCCAACTACAAATGATAAGAATCCAAGGGATAACCCCTCTTTGTTATGGCTATAGCATTACGAACTAATGCTACATTCCATTTACAATTAAAAAGAGGGCACCCAAGAGTCAGTTAACCTAACTTATGGGACAGCCCTATAGATTAATGTAATACTTAAAATTATTTTATTAGTCCGCCTCTTAACTTAGTTACACCAAATTCTAAATAACATTTTAAACAGCTGAGCATAAATACCCAGCCTTCTTTATTATCGATTAAATAATGAACATATTCTGGATTGCTTTCACTAAAGCCTTCTTCCACCACTTCAATAATTGTGTTATTTTGATCTTGTTCATTTAATGTAATCGTTACGATATTTCCTTCTTCTGTAGGTCCCCAGGCAAACACAATCTTTTTATTTTCCTCAACTTCGATGATTTTAATTTTACCTTCTGCATTGTAAAGATCGTATTTTAAAGTAATGACTTTTCCTTCTTCCCATCGTTCAGAGCTAGAAGAAAACCAAAAGTTACCTATTTTAGTTGGATCAACAAATGCTTCGAATATTTCTTTTGCTGGTTTGAAAATATTAAATTTAGTCACATTATTCATTTAAGTAACAGCCCACTCTCAATTATTTTCATATGTATCATCATTGTCCTTACAAACTTATTTTAAACTGTTTTCTTTTAATTGTGAATATTGAGTCGTAATATTCAGATAATAATCTTTTGATTTTAACTAATAGAAAAATAAAATTTAGTACGATATCAATAATAATATACTATTACGGAAAAAAGGATAGGCGTCTGCCTATCCCTTAATATCGATCCGATTCATGACCCATGTTTTTGGCTTTGTCAGACGCGACATCAGCTGCTTCAGTGCTAGTGTGTTCAGTTCGGTTACTATTCGCTTTTTCTAAACCTTCGCGCACTCTACGACCGTATTCTTCATCAGCTTTTGTAAAATAACCAACCATCGTTTCTTGAATATGAGGCTTACATACTTTTAGTGCATCTACTAAATTAGATATTAGTTCACTTTTTTCAGTTTCGTCGAAAGCACGGTAAGTATTTCCAGCTTGGATGAAGTCGTTAGGTCGGTCAATTTTTTGTCGTACTAACTTATTATTGTACGTGGGTTCATGATCTTTTCCATTTTTTGGCGCCTCTTTTAATCCACCTAGTGATGAAGGTTCATAGTTTACATGTGGGTTTTGACCTGGAGCTGCGTCAACTTTATATTCCATTTGTCCATCACGTTGATTTGTTGCTACATGATTTTTTGGTGAATTAATTGGTAGTTGTAAGTAATTTGTTCCAACTCGATATCGTTGTGTATCAGAGTACGAAAATGTACGACCTTGAAGTAATTTATCATCTGAAAAATCCAGTCCGTCAACTAGAACTCCTGTCCCAAATGCAATTTGTTCAACTTCTGCAAAATAGTTTTCTGGATTTTTGTTTAATACCATTTTTCCAACTGGTAAAAAAGGAAACTTTTCTGGATCCCATAGTTTTGTAGGATCAAGCGGATCAAAATCAAGCTCCGGATGCTCTTCATCACTCATGATTTGTACACATAATTCCCATTCTGGATAATCGCCTTTCTCAATAGCCTCGTAAAGGTCTTGAGTTGCATGATTATAATTTGTAGATTGGATTTCATCTGCTTCACGTTGCGATAAATTTTTTATTCCTTGTTTTAGTGGTTCCCAGTGGTATTTAATTAGTACAGCCTCGCCATCTTTGTTTACCCACTTATATGTATTAACACCGGACCCTTGCATTTGTCGATAGTTAGCTGGAATTCCCCATGGTGAAAAGATAAATGTAACCATATGAGTGGATTCTGGTGTTAGATGAAGAAAGTCAAACATTCTTTCAGGATCAGGAAGATTTGTTACTGGATCTGGTTTAAATGAGTGAACCATATCTGGAAATTTTAAAGGATCACGAATAAAAAAGATTTTTAAATTATTACCGACTAAATCCCAATTTCCATCTTCAGTATAAAACTTTGTAGCGAAACCACGTGGATCACGTAGAGTTTCAGGAGAATGTCCACCACCTACAACTGTGGAAAATCGAACATACACAGGTGTTTTTTTTCCCTTCTCTTGAAATAATTTTGCTCTAGTATATTTAGAAATTGCGTGATCGCCTACTTTTCCATAGGCTTCGAAATATCCTTGTGCACCGGCTCCACGTGCATGCACAACGCGTTCTGGAATTCGTTCACGATCAAAATGTGAGATTTTTTCAAGAAAGTCATAGTTTTCTAAAGTTGTTGGTCCCCGATTACCAACGGTTCTTACGTTTTGATTATCTGTTACTGGATGGCCTTGCCGATTCGTCAATATATCTTCATTGTTCGCTTGATTATCCATACTTTGCCTCCATTCATACAAATACAAAATTTAGAATGTCCATAAATTTGGAAGCGTATGCAAATTTTTCCTGTTGGATGTTTCAAATCAGTACAATTGAAAAGTTTACAATTTGGATACATCTCATGACCAATTTTGAAACATTAATTCAATATTATTGAGATGTAAAGTGAGAGGAGGAATTTTAAATGAAGAAAAAATTATTAAAAGTTTTAGTATCAACGATGGCCTTATCTGGCGCATTATTATATTCAAATGGTGTAACCGCCGGGCCGACACATGTTAGTGCAGCCGTTTTAAATGCTCCAATTAGTGTATATGAGGTAACAGCAAGTGTATTAAATGTAAGAAGTGCTCCGAATACAAGTTCAAAAGTAGTAGACACTTTAAGAATGAAAGATCAAATTGAGATTGTAAAATACTATAATGCTAGCTGGGCACAAATTAAAACAACTACTACTAAAAATGGTATAGCTTTTGTAAGTACTAAATATTTACAAAAAGTACCAACTACTGTTACAACAAAAGCTAATTTAAATTTACGTACTGGTCCAAGTACAAAATATAAAGTTCTAACAGTGATACCAAAAGGTGCAAAACTCAGCTTCCTTGGCTATCAAACTGAAGGGAAAACTCAAATCGATTATAATTGGGCCATCGTTTCTTACAATGGTAAAAAAGGATTTGTGAGTACTAGTTATTTAAATATGAAGTAATTAAAAATGGCTAGATCTGATTTTTAAAATCAAAAATAACGAAATCATAACTAGAACTCCAGCGAAATATGATTAAGAAAAGTAACTCTGGGTTAGTTGTTTCATTTCCCCATTGCCTATAAGAAAGAAAGTGAGCTAAAAGCTCATTTTCTTTTTTTATACTAATAAGGAAGTACCTTATAAGCTAACTTATTAATAATCTCTTTATGTTCTGGGTATTTACTATGTAATTGCTCTTGAGTAAATAATTCAAAGTCTTTAAAATCGAATCCAGGTGAAACCATACAGCCTACTAATGAAAAAGTATTTTCTTCCATAACTGATGAACCGAAAATTGAATTTTTTGGTACTAAATATTGGGGAACTTCTCCATTTTCTAAATTAAGTCCTAATTTTATTTCTTCGTATTGACCATTCTCATGTATAACATGAACCGTTAATGAACTGCCTGCATGAAAATACCATAATTCATCAGACTTTAATCTGTGAAAATGAGAAATATCATGTGATTGTAGCAAAAAATAGATACTAGTATAAAGCAATCTATGATCATCATAATTTACCGTTAATTCACGATCCGATATTTGCTCCTTCGATTGATAGGTAGATTTATAATATCCCCCTTCTGGATGTGCTTCTAGTCCAAGTTTAGAGATCCAATATTCTGGATTATTGTTAAACATTTTATCAATCCTTTCTATTACTTCTCCCATCATATTACCTTAATTTTAGTTATTTCTATGAAAAATATGTTGAAAATTATCTTATTTTAAAAAGGTGAGTATTATAAATTAATTGATGAAACATTCTAAAAAAAAGTACAGAATTTTCCCAATATACAAATTAATAGAAATAGATTACATTAAACTTATTAAATGAAAAAATATGGAGCGGAAGTTCGATGTTTAAAAAAGGGATCTTATATTTAGTGGCAATTTTTACGATTTCAATCATTATCAACCAAACTATTCTATCTAAAGATGAAAAACCGGAAGTTAAATTTGAGCTCTCAGATAAAACAATTCCTTATAAAATAGCAAATTATTCTTGGGGAAAATTATTAAATAAAGATAAATCAACAAATAGTACATATAAAAATATTAAAGAAGAAATAGCTATTCCAGCAGTCGAAGGAGAGCTTTTAAAGATTTATTTTTCGGAACAACCCGAAAATGTTGAAATATTAGAGCACAGTGGGACTAAAAAATCTTATATTTATGACCACAATTTAGATAATTACGGAAGTTACTCATTCCAACTTGGTTCTAAAAAAGGGGAAAGAATATATGAAGTAAAAGGTATCTGGAAGGGGAATAATTATTTTACTTATTTGATAAAGGTAAAAGTTATATAAAATTAAGCGTTACTTCAAAACAAGAAGTAATGTTTTTTATTTCCACTAATTTTTAGTAACGATTAATTTCGAAAAAAAGTATAAATGAGGTATAATATTAAATGGTAAATGTTTGACGAAAGTCAAATACATAGTAAATTAATCGTAGATTTAAAGTTGAAAGAGAGTGGAACAAGATGGGTCGTAAATGGAATAATATTAAAGAGAAAAAAGCTTCAAAAGATGCAAATACTAGTCGTATTTATGCAAAGTTTGGACGTGAAATATATGTAGCAGCGAAGCAAGGTGAACCGGATCCAGAATCAAATCAAGCTTTAAAGGTTGTACTAGAGCGTGCGAAAACTTATAGTGTACCGAAACATATTGTTGATCGTGCGATCGAAAAAGCAAAAGGTGGTTCTGAAGAAAGCTTTGATGAGCTTCGTTACGAAGGTTTCGGACCAAATGGATCAATGGTAATTGTTGACGCACTTACTAATAATGTAAACCGTACAGCTGCAGAGGTTCGTGCTGCATTTAGTAAAAATGGTGGTAACCTTGGGGTAACAGGATCAGTATCTTATATGTTCGATGCAACGGCTGTAATTGGACTTGAAGGTAAAACTTCTGATGAAGTTCTTGAAATCTTAATGGAAGCAGATGTTGATGTTCGCGATATTTTAGAAGAAGAAGACGCAGTTATTGTTTATGCTGATCAAGACCAATTCTATGCAATACAAGAAGCGTTTAAAAACGAAGGTATTACGGAGTTTACAGTAGCTGAATTAACAATGTTAGCGCAAAATGATGTAACTCTTCCAGAAGATGGCCTTGCAAAGTTCGAAAAAATGTTAGACGTTCTTGAAGATATAGAAGATGTTCAACGTGTTTACCACAATGTGGACTTAGGTGAATAGAAACTTAACAACAATAAACATAAAGTAATAAGAATTACGCGTTCATATAGATGAATTAATTTTCATCTATATGAACGCGTTTTTTGATTTTTTGAATTAGCATTTGGCCAGGATTTCTTGAATGATCCATAAGTAGAAAACAGGAAAATATGAATAGAACAGAGAATAGTATTGTTAGTCAAGATTTGCTAATGAGTTTCGAATAGTATATTCAATTTGAGGAGATCTATATATATGGATAAGTTATTAAAAAACGGGTACAAAGCATTTAAGTACGCGGCTCTTAGAATTGGTGTATTTTTGTTAGTTTTAGCAACTCCAGTAGGTATTTTAATGAGCTTTAATGCTAATGCAGATGAGCGACAAGAACAAGAAATAAATTATTATGAACAATCCGTTGGTGAAAAAGGATTGAAGTTAGAAGAGCAACGAAGAAATGCAGTTATACAAATTAAAAATAGCGCAACGGGCTTTGAAACCAAAGCTAACTGTGATGCTGACTCAAACTCGGTATGTGAATAAAATTATACCTAGATTTGAGGTAATACATATTCTGATTTTTTATATATGGAGGAGTAAATGATGGAAGAGACGATTAAACAAAATAGTTTCACACATAGGGAGCTTGCTGCTTCATGTTTTAATAAGGTGTGGGATCTACTTGAATTAGAAAATAGAACTCAAAGTGAAACGGAAGAAATGGTTCATTTATGTCATAGCTCTTTTTGGCATTGGACAAAAGTAGAGAGCCATACACCAAGAAATATTTCGATTGGATATTGGCAATTATCACGAGTGTATGCTGTTATAGGTCAAGGAGAAACGGCTTTAGATTATGCAAAAAAATGTGTCAAGATAAGTTTAGAAAAAGAAGTAGAGCCGTTCTATATAGCATATGCATATGAGGCTTTATCAAGAGCGTATGCAAAATTAAATCAGTCTCCTGAGAGCTTAGCTGCTAAAACGAAAGCGTATGAATATGTAAAAGAAGTAAAGTTTGAAGAAAGTAAAGATATGTTGCTGAAAGATTTAGATACAATTTAATCAGTTTGGTTTAGTAATTAGGCTAATTGATTTGGGAAGAAACTACAGATGACTTAAAAAGGAGATCTCAAAGTCAGAGTACTTTTGAGACCTCCTTTTTTGTATAAATTTTTTGGCGAATATTCATAGATTAAATACATAAAAAAACCACAAGGAAAATTATCACCTAGTGGACTTTCTTCATTTATCAGGGTCTTTATTGAGAACGTATTTTTATTTAGATAACATTTAAATCATAAATACTTGAAATGACCCATTTATTATTTATTTTAACAAGATCCAGTTTGACATTACATATATTTCTACCGTTTTTATATTTCCCTTCAGGCTTTATCCCGTCAACAAAAGTAATTTCGTATTTTATATGTACTGTAGTTTTATGATCTTTCTTATTTAAATGAATCACAGATAAATTATCACCGATGAATTTTGCATCAATTACGTTAGACATTATCTTAGTAAAGTAGTAAGAGTGATTGCTGATTTTTAATGAATCTACTACAACAGAGTTATAAATCTCAACATCTTTCCATTTTAAAGCTGTAATGTAGTTTCTTACAGAATTTTGAACATTTTGTTCGATTATTAATTCTGTAGACGCTTCATCGTCCAATCTCTTCTGTTTTTCTTTTTCAATAGATAGTTTTAATGTTAATATAATAATGATGGATATTCCAATAATTACCAAATATAAAGTGAGTGGTTTTTTTGTCATATAGGACCCCTACGAGTATAAATAAATTTGGAAGATTACTAGCTTAAGTTTATTAAATTACTTGGTGGCTTGAAAACTAGAAACTATATTTAAATTATTTATAGAAATAAAAATGGCTTTAATCAAAAAAATCGCAAGATGTAATGATTACATCTTGCTTTAAAACTGGTTATTAAATGGGGGTGCATTTAAAAAATACTAATGAAGTTATTAGTCGTTAGTATCGTTTAATTGCTTGTACTAAAATCATACCATTCTGTTTGACTTTTTTGTATTGGGAAAATTTTTTGAATATAATTTGTCTGAAAAAAACCGAAAAAGTATATTAATGTGTCGGAAAATCTAATAAAATTTAATTATTAAGAGAAAATTAAAAATACTAATATAAGAAATTAATAGTTTCTAGTCATATAAATATCTATTTTAAATAAAGGTGAACAGGAGATTTAATTATGGATTATGGCATGATGATCTTTCATCATCGAAAAAAATTAGGATGGACCCAGGAGAAATTATGTGAAGGAATATGCTCTGTTTCGCATTTAAGTAAAATTGAAAATGGTACAAAAGAGGCTGGTATAGAAACGATTGAATTGCTTTTTAAAAAGATGCGAGTTGAAATAGATGAAAATGATAGTATAGATGAAGTGACTGGTCAACTTAAACGATTATGGAATTCAATCGAAAGAGCTGACTATGATTCTAGTAAATTACTGTTTGAAGAATTGATTGGCAAAGAGGAAAGTATAAATTATACTAATATATCAAATGATTTTTGTATTACAATTTGGAGATATTATATTTTTGTTGAAGATCTTAAAATGGCAAAGAAAAAATGGAAACAACTTGAGGCAAAAAAGAAGAAATTTTCCCAATATGAAACAATAAAATATTTGTTTACACTATCAATATATTACATAAAAGAAAAAAGATATAATGAATCTCTTCAAGTAATGGATGAAGTACAGGAAATTACGCCAAACCTCGAGATCGATTTCCAGGAATATTGCTTCTATAGAGCTTTAGTATATAGTTTTATTAATCAGACTTCTCTATCTATGTATTTTTGTAATAAAGCAATTCCTATTTTTCTACAAAATAATAATATTAAAAGAATCCTTGATGCAAAAATGTTACTTTCACTTCAATTAATTAAGAGCAAGTTTTTAGATCGAGCCGAGCAATTTCTAATTGAAATACTAGATTCTTCTGTCATATTAAGTGATAAAACAATACATATGAGTGCTTTACATAATTTAGGCTATTTATACTATCATTCTAATCAACATAAAAAAGCAATTAAGTATTATCAAGATTATTTATCTAATATACAGGAGGATACTGAAGAATATTTTTTAGTCATTTCAAATATAGCGAATAATATGATGATCATAAATGATTACGAGACTGCTACTAAGTTGTTATGTAAGAATCTCTCTAAAATAAAGGATAAAAATAGTGCATCTTATATTCGAATGAAAGTTTTATTACTAGAGGCAAAAAAGGACGAAGCAAATTTAGTTACATATTTACGTGAAGTTGGCTTGCCATTATGGGTTCAAACCAATGATCATGAAAAATTAATCAAATACTATGGTGTTGTTACAGATTACTATGAAAAACACGAATCGTTAGAAAAACAAAACATGTTATATAAAGAATACAATAGCACTCTACTAAAAATTATCGAAAGTAGGAAATAACATGATGAAAAGACTATTCAACATGATAACAATATTGTGTTTGTTCTCTGTACTATCTATTAATTATGGTCCTAATTTAGTTTCTAATGGTTCGGAGATTTCTATTGTTTCAGATGATTCAGGAACACAGCTTTATTCGGATGAAATTGATCAAAGTGAATCTACAGATGATGGGTTTCAACCATTTGATCGATCAAATCGTTCTTATGTAGATGAACCGATCCATCCAAAAGTGGAGAAGTTGTTAAGATAAAAATTTGATAAATTGATTAATAAGTATCATACATCTTGTGTGGTGCTTTTTTAATTAGGAAGGAGTTAACTTATGTGTTTTGAACAATGTTTTAAAATTAAAGAAGTAATGAAAGATTTTAATAAAGGTTGGTATATAGCTGGTGGATGGGCAATTGACCTTTTCTTAGAAAAACAAACGAGAAATCACCATGATATTGAAATCGCCATTGCGCGTAAGGATCAACTATATCTTAAAGAATATTTACATAACTGGACGTTTAATAAAGTTATTAAAGGAGATTTATCAACTTGGGAGAATGAATATTTAGAACTACCTATTCATGAAATACATAGCAAAAATGATAAGACAAAAGATGAATTAGAAGTTTTATTAAATGAAATCGAGTTAAATGATTGGAAGTTTAGAAGAGATGAAGCGATTACTTGTAAGCTTGACTCATTTTATCGTGTTACAAATGAAGGGATTCCTTATTTGAATCCAGAAATAGTGCTTTTATATAAGGTTAGAAATACAAGAGAAAAGGATCATCGGGACTTTAAAAACGTGAAAGATTATTTGAACCCTTCACAAAAGGTTTGGTTACGTGATGCTATCTTGATACATCAATCTAATCATGAATGGCTTGAAGATTTAATATAAAAATTTGTAGGAGTGGGTATAGATGGAAGTATTGATTAGACCAGTAGAAATAAATGATGCTAAGGCACTTCATCGTATATGCACCCAGGAAAATGTTTATCCATATATGATATTTCTACCTAGTATGCGAGTAGACATGATGGAAAATAGAATTAGAAACTTACAAGCAAACGAATTTGAATTTGTCGCAGAATGCAATGGAGATGTAGTAGGGGTAGTTGGTTTAGTGCAAAGAACAGGTCGCAGGTCTCATGTAGGCGATTTATTTATCGCAACTGATGGAAATCATCATAATAAAGGAATTGGAAAAGCTTTGCTTACGAAAGTATTAGATTTGGCAGATCATTGGTTGATGCTAGAAAGAGTAGAGCTAGGAGTATTGGAGACAAATCCTAAGGCACAAGCGTTATATGAAAAGTTCGGGTTTAAAGTTGAAGGTGTTAAAAGAGGGAATATAAAAGCTAATGGCCGATTCGTTGATGAAATTATGATGTGTCGATTTAGGCCAGGTGGTCCGATTCAATAATAATAGTTAGTAATTAAAAAAATCAAAACGGTTGATATAAACTACTATTAGATGAGTGAAAATAAAATAGATTAAAACGGACCGGGCAGTGATTACCCGGTCTTTCTTACGTTTAAGTAGTTTAGTATAAGCTATTAACTTCATTAGCAGCCCGTATACCAGACTCAATAGCACCTTGAATCCAAGCATGGGATCGGGAAGTATGTTCACCTGCAAAGTGCAATCTGCCTTCAGGAGAAGCAATATAAGAATTCAGTTCTTCTTCTTGCCCAGGTTCAAAAAATGTAAAGGCACCAACAGAAAATGGATTTTGACTCCAGCTAAAGGACGTTCCTGTTACAAATTCAGAATAAACTTGGTTCCCCCAAATCTTAGACAAGTCCCTTAAAGCATAATGGATACGCTCTTCTTCAGTTAAGGCACTCAATGTTAGCGCCTCATCTGCCCACGTATAGCTTGCATTGACTACAGCTGGTCCTGAGGTGCCAATCCCAGAACTAGGATAGAGTGAAAGTCTTGTAGGCAAATCGGTTGTAGACATACCACCAAATTGACCATATTTCTCCCAAAATCTACTTTTAAACTCAATTCCTATTTTTGTTGCAGACATGTAGTTTATCTCGCGAATTGCTTTTCGCTTGTAATAAGAAATCGAATGGAATGGTTCAATTTCCACAAATCTTAAGAGTGAAAATGGTATAGCTATAATGGCAAGATCTGCGTTCATAATGTATTGGTTTGCGGTTTTATTGTCAGTTGTTTCGATTGTTAGGGAATTACCATTTTGAAAAATTTTAGTCAGTTTTTGATTTAAAAGTATATTATCCTTTAATTGAGGAAGAAACGCTTTCGGTAATAGGTCCATTCCTCCTGTTATTTCATAAAATTTCGTTGCTGATTTAAAAACGACCTGATCCCTTAATACTTCTAAAAAGGACATTCCCATAAATGCTTCAAAATCAAGGAGAACCCCAATCATATCGACTGCACCAACAGAAAAGTACGAATTTAAGAATGAACCAAATGAAATATTACCATACCTTTTTTCGACTATTTCCCAATTAGTTAATGGATTTTGATTAATAAAATTGATAAATGGCTGCAATGCTTGATCCAATAATACATCTGACGTTTTTCCTTTTTCGTTTGGTGCCACTGGATAATTTAAAATGTCAGGATTGTTTTTATAGTTAGCTTGATTCGTTTTTATTCCATTTGCATAAATGAAATCGTATGGGGTTTCATTAATAAATTCATTTACTGGCAAATTGAATTTTCTAATATACTCTAAAGTTAAATGATGGATATTTGGGATTCGTAATGGACCAGCATTTAAATATAACCCATCACTAAACGGTGCTCGCAAAGTATAAGCACGACCTCCAATTCGATCATTTGCCTCAATAATTGTGACGTGGTGTCCTGCATCCTTTAATAATGAAGCTGCGGTCAAACCAGCCATTCCAGCGCCTACGATAATTACTTTTTTTGAGGATTCATTTTTTCTAAGGCCGTTTTGAATGATTGAAATCATTTGATCAGTTGTTAGTGGAGAACTTGTCATATATTCTCCTCCTTTACAATTCCTTCATTACATTTTATTCGCATTCAAGAAAACGTATGTAATTGAATTGAATTTGAAGTATGACTAGTTTCAGTTGGCATTATTAATCTTTTTATAAACAATTAGAGGAGAATGCTGTCAAAAAAGCTAATAATTATAATGGATATCTTGTACTTTTTTTATTTTCATACTTTGGTCGTAGACGGATTGATACTGTAGGATGTTATCTAGATTTTTTAATTTCCATAAAATGTGATTATTAGAAGTTTTTAATTGGAGGTTAAAAAATGAAAAAATTTATTATTTCTGCTTTATTAATGATTAGCTCTGTATTCGTTCTTGCTAGTTGTTCGATTATTAACAATGAAAAGGTAAAAGAAGAAACTGTTTCTATTCATAAAGATCAAGCTAAAAAATTAGATGTGAGTTTAAATTTGGGTGCCGGAGTAATGAACGTTTCAAAAGGAACAAAAAATTGGGTAGACGGAACGATTGAATATAACAATAAATATTTTAATCCAGATATAACGTATAAACTGAAAGATTCCACTGGAGAACTAAGTATTGACCAATCTAAAAAGCATTTTCCAAAAGTGAAAATTGGTAAATTAAAAAATGAATGGAATTTGAAATTTTCGAATAAAGTTCCGATTGATTTAGCTGTTAATACAGGCGCATCAAAAACAAATCTCGATTTACGTGGACTGAATTTAAATGAATTAGACATTGAAGCTGGAGTCGGAGAGCTTAATGTAAATTTAGGTGGAAGCTGGAACAAAAGCTTCGAAGCAAATATTGAAACAGGGGTTGGGAAAACGACTATCGTGTTACCTTCTGATGTGGGTGTAAAGATCAATTTAAGTAAGGGAATTGGAAAGGCAAATGTAGTCGATTTAATTTCGAAAGGAAATGGTGTTTATGTTAATGAAGCGTACGACACCGCTGATGTTAAATTAACAATAAATGTGGATTTAGGTGTAGGAGAGGTAAACTTTAAATTAGATTAATATAAAATCAATTTGAATGTAATAAAAAGATAGTTTCATAAAAACTTTTATCTCTAAGGAGGAATTCAATGCTAAAAGATGCAGTTGAATCAGTTATTGATTGCATGGCTTCAGGTAAGGGGATGTCTGATATACAAAGAATTCAAACAGAACATCGTTTTAATTTAGTCGAGTTTTGGAATATAGAAAAGGGAAGTAAAGTATTAGAAATAGGCTGTGGTCAAGGGGATACGACTGCCGTTTTAGCTTATATTGTCGGGGAAAATGGTTTTGTTCATGGAATCGATATTGGCCCACGAACATACGGAAGTCCTATTTCATTAGGAGATTCAGCAGACGCTCTATTACAATCGAAATTAGGTAAACAATTAAAGATGGAATTTGAAATTGACGTATTATCACCATCGGTTGATTTTCATGAAAATGAGTTTGATTATATTGTTATGTCTCACTGTTCCTGGTACTTAAAATCACATGAAGAATTTATTGCTGTCTTAAAAAAGATTAAAAAATGGGGTAAAAAATTATGCTTTGCCGAATGGGATACAAGAATTAATTCAATTGAGCAATACCCACATTTATTATCTATTTTAATTCAGGCTCAGTATGAGTCATTAAAACAAAATAGTGAATCAAACATTCGTACTCTTTTTACTCCAAATGATATTAAAAATATATGTGAAGTTTCAGGATGGACCGTAATAAATGAAACATCTATATTCTCTCCAAAATTACAAGATGGTAGATGGGAAGTTAATAAGACGTTATTAGATATCGATATCGAACTCAATAATATTGAGAATATGCCAAGTAAATTAAATGGGCTGATTCGGTCAGAAGTAAAAATGCTAGAAGAGTCTATTACTTCTAATGAAATCAAACCCTTATCGATCTATGCATTTATAGCGGAATAAAATTTTATAGTCCAAAATCAAAAAGCATCTATTGTAGTAGATGCTTTTTTTTACTATTGAGGATGATAATTCCTTTGATAAATGTATGGATAGCTTGGATAGTAATATGGAAACAAATATATTGATACAACGGAAGAAAGTGGGACAGTGACCTTTTTATATATCCGGTATCTAGGGAGAAAAGTTTCGCCGCCGTTTTGTCTTACTTCAAAAAAACGCGATTCCGGTGCGGCGAGGTCTTCAGGGACGAGTAAGTCCGCGCTACTCGAATTGTTATCTAATAAAACTCCTTCTAATAAGGCTCTTTCAGAAGTTTGAAACACTACATGGCATAGTTTATATTTTTTACACTGATCTTGCATATTTCGAATATGGTAACTTTCCATTGAATCCCGTTGCCATTAATCTATAATTTCTATAAATTCATGTTTGCTTCCCTGTTCTAAGTGTCCAATTTTGCCGAAGCTACTCTCGTTTAGTTTAACACTCCAAGGGCGTAAATTTGGATACAACGAATCCTACATAGTTGAGTGAGCGTTTACGTGATCATACTCAACTTTTTTATTCATTGACTTGGTTTTCGTCTTTTATTATGCCTACTCACTATTATGGTTCTACCCAATGCCGATGCCACTTTCGCAAGCATCCTAGATTCAAAGTAGGTACAATAATTGTATCATGAATTTATGGTTTGATAGCAAACAATTAGGCAACGTTACCTCCTTTCTAGTTATAAAATTTTAGTAGTTTTTTATGGGATTTAGTTATTTGCTTTAGTTCCTCCCTCCCTCCCTCCATTTGTACTCATTACTAAATGTATGATGTCAGATAAAGGACTAGAATATTGTCCAAACTAATTAATGATAAGAACAAAGAATAAAAAAAAAGAACAAGATGTTTCCAAGATGTAAATTTTTTGCATTTATAGTAAAAACGTTTAGTAATTCAGTACCGAGCAATCTATAATTTTTCTAAGGAAAATATTAATAATCCAAAAATAAAGTTTAAGTAAATAAAAATAAAAACATAAATTATGAATTTAGGTGAGGTAATTGCAAGGGAAAGTATTAATCGTAGATGATGAAAAAAGTATAGTAGATCCGCTAACTTACGCATTTCGTAGAGAAGGATTTATCGTAGAAAACGCATTTAATGGAAAAGAAGCATTAGAAAAGATTCCAGATTTTAATCCAGATATTTTAATATCGGATATTATGATGCCTGTAATGAACGGTTTGGACCTATGTAAACAAATAGGAAATAAAGAAGGACTTGGCATTATTTTACTTACAGCTAAGGATGATATTATTGATCGAGTTTTAGGGTTAGAGTTTGGTGCCGATGATTATATAACAAAACCGTTTGATATTAGGGAATTACTTGCTAGAACTAGATCTTTACTTCGAAGATTAAAAAAACAATCAACAACTGATGAGAAAAAGAGCATTTCAATTAATAAGCTACAAGTCATTCCTGCTCAGAGAAAAGTGACAGTTGATGGAACCAATATAGAATTAACCCCTAAAGAATTCGACCTTCTTGTTTTATTAATTTCAAATATGGACCGGATTTTTAGCAGAGATGAATTACTTGATTTAGTGTGGGGTATGGAGTATATCGGTGGAACGAGAACTGTCGATATTCATATCCAACGTTTACGTAAAAAGCTCGGTAATTCTTATCAACATTTGATTCAAACTGTTTTTGGAGTCGGATATAAGATATCTAGTGAAAATAAATGAAACTGAGTATTAAAGTTAAGTCGAGCTTATTTTTAGCTATGCTATTAATCGGAACTGTCATTGTATTAAGTATATTAGTCTTACAAGGTATCAAACAAAACCAGCAAAAACAAACTGAAGAAACACTAGCAAGGCAAAGTAAATTAGCAAATGTATATGTAAAGCAAGTATATTTAAGCCAAACATCGGAGAATCCTCAAGATTTTTTCAAACGATATGGTCGGGAAATTGCTAGACAGATTGGGATAATTAGTAGTCTTCACGTGACAATTTTTAATATGTCTGGAAAAGTTGCAGGAGATTCTCTCCCTTTAGAATCTACAAGAGATGTAGGGGACACCTTAAGTTATGCGTTAAAAGGTAAAATTGCATATCAGGAGAGCGGTGAAACATTATCTTATTTTGCACCAATTTATAATGCTAATAATCAAATTGGGGTGGTTCAGTTTGATTATTCATTAATTAATAATCAGAAGTTTTATGATAATACAATTAAACTCTTTATTAAAATTGGTTTAATAACTACAATTCTTAGTTTTATTATCGGATATTTCTTTTTTAATTCCCTTGTTATGAGTATTTTAAAACTTAGAAAAGTTACGGAGGAAATTAAATTAGGTAACTATCCAGATCGTTCTACTTTAAGTCGAAAAGATGAATTGGGTTATTTAAGCCAAGCAATTTTCTACATGAGCAATGAAATTCAAAATAATATAAAAGGCATTCAACAAGAAAAAGAAAATCTACAATTAGCTGTTGAAAAGCTTAAAGTTTTAGAAAAACAACAAAAACAGTTTATTGGATCGATTACACATGAGTTTAAAACCCCACTGACTGTAATTAGGGCTTATATAGATTTATTAGACATGTATTCGGATGATCCAAAACTATTAGATGAAGCAATAAGTAATATAGGTAAAGAATCACTTCGTCTTTACGATATGGTTGAAAAAATATTAAAGCTAGCAGAACTTGAGAAATATGACTTTGAAATTGTAAAAGAAAAAGTCGATGTATATTCCCTTTTAGAAGATATTTGCTTAAGAATGAAAGGGAAAATGACTAAGTTTGGCTTATCTATTCGTACAAATTTTGAGCATGCAACGATTCTTATTGATAAAGAAAGCTTTACATTAATCATTATGAACTTATTAGATAACGCCATTAAATATAATAAAACAAATGGTAAGATAAATGTTTTGAATTGGATTGAAAATAATCGTTTAGTTATTAATATATCAGATACGGGTATTGGTATTTCAACGGAATTATTGGATAAAATATTTGAACCATTTTTTACAGTAAATAAAGATCGTTCGCGTCAATCTGGAGGATCGGGTTTAGGGCTAGCTTTAACAAAGGATTTAATTGAAAAGCAAAATGGTACGATTCATGTTGAATCAAGAGAAGGTAGCGGATCAAATTTTATCATTACATTTCCGTTAGCGAAGTAAAAGTTTACAAATTGGAAACATGATATGGTAAAAATAGAAACATTCTAAACGTATCATAAAATTTGTAAGAATATAGGAAGGTGATGTGATGTTTAAAAAGTACATGATCAAAGGATTTTTTTTAGTAAGTACAATACTATTAATATCTGGATGTCAAAGTCAAAATGAAGATATAGTAATTGAAAAAAAACATAAAAAAATTACCGTATTAACAGGGAATGAAGAGGTTGTAACAAACGAGTTAGCCCTTGAGAAAATAGATCGTTATGAGGGTATTCGTGGGACGGATTGGTTGGATGATCATACAATTTTAACTGAGCAAAAAAATACGAATTTACCAAAATCAGTCATGACAGATAATGGTGATTATACTTATCACATTAATTTATTCTCATATGATCTAAACACAAACAAATCAAAAGTATTAGCAAGTGAGGAGCATGATCAAGTAGGTGCCGTTATTTCTCCTGATAAAAAGCATATTTTCTATAAGCAAACAGAGGATGGAAATTCTGGTACAGGTTTTATTATAAATTCTGACGGAACTGGGAAGGTTAAAGTGTCAGAGCCTGATACCATTTATGCATTTGCGACAGAAGGACGATGGATCGACAATCAGACAATTATTTATTCAACAATATTTCAGCAAATGTATTCGGCTGATCTAAATGGACAAGTAAAAAAGATTGAGGCAAACTCTGATAAAGTTAATTTAATAAGAAAAAAATACAACGAGCAAAAAGTTGAATGGGTTATTCCATCGCCAGATCAAAAGCAATTCGCTATTGTTAGAAAAATTGCAGTAACGAAAAGAGAGTTATTTATTACAGATGAAAATGGAAGAAAAACCGTATCTTTAGCTACTGGAACTCAAATTTTCGGTGCAGGTTGGTCGCCAAACTCCAAAACATTAGCTTTTTCCGTAATTTCGGAAGATAAGGGTGAAAGAGGATTATTCGTGATCGATGTCAAATCTAGAAAGATAACACAATTATCGACTGATTTAGACGAAATTGCTGGGCCAATTACTTGGAGTCCATCCGGTAAAAAAATATTGGTTTCTAAAGTGATGTTAAAAGAAAATCAAAATGAATTTGTGGCATATGTATTAACGTTGAAAAATTAAGAAACAAATAGTTTCTTCTATAGAAAGTGAGGGAAAAGCTCACTTTCTCTTTTTTCACTTTTAAGTAAGTATAATTTGGTGTAATTACGCCTCTGCCTTCGCTTAGGCTCGTTTAGTCGACGAGTTTTCTTAACCAATATTTTAAGCGATTTTATGTATAATCTTTGTCTAAATATAGTAAGGAGGTTCAAGCATCCGTACTAAAAAGAAATAGAATTTTTTATTTAACTAATAACCGAAAATATATTTCTAGCAAAGATATAAAAAGGAGAAATAAAAACATATGAGGAGTCGGAAGGATAAAAATACTGAAAAAAGAAATAGTAAAAAAATATTTATATGGATTATGATATTAGTTTTATTTGGCTGTCTATCAGGATTTAGTTATTTTGTTTATAAGAAAGTATTTGAAGAAAGCAATTTAGTAAAAAACGAGACTAAAAATAAAGTAGTAGATAAACCAAAAACGGTTAAAAAGCCAGCTATAAAGCCACCAGTTCAAAAGCCAGAAAAAAACAATACGGCAAAACCAGAAAACATAGAAACGACTATAAAAATTAGTGCAGCTGGCGATTTTACACTTGGATCAGATGAGGATTTTCAATATATTAATTCTTTTCCAGCAGAAGCAAATAAAAATGGATTAGCTTATTTTACAAAAGGGTTAAATAATATCTTTAAACAAGATGATTTATCGACTGTTAATTTAGAAACGACGTTAACGAATGCAAAAGTAAGAGCAACTAAAACATTTCGTTTTAAAGGGAATCCTTCATATGCCAAAATATTAACTTTAAGTGGTATTGAAGCGGTCAATTTAGCTAATAACCATAGTCATGATTATTTACAAAAAGGTTTTGAAGATACGATTAACAATTTGAAAAAAGAAAAGATAGGTTATTTTGGCTATAACGACCAATATGTAACAACGATTAAAGGTGTGAAAGTTGCTGCACTAGGTTATGAAGGTTGGAATGATTCACCTGAATTAAGGATTAAAATTAATAATGATATACAAAATTTAAGAAAAAGTGGTGTGAAAATTATTCTAATCCACTTCCATTGGGGAATCGAACGAGATTACGTACCGAATAGTACTCAAAAGAATTTAGCTCATTATGCAATCGACCATGGAGCGGATTTAATAGTCGGCCATCATCCACATGTAGTACAAGGAATTGAAGAGTATAAAGGGAAATTTATCGTATATAGTTTAGGGAATTTTATGTTCGGAGGAAATAAAAATCCAAAAGATAAAGATACATTTGTTTTCCAACAAACTTTTCATCTAAATAATGGGGTTCTCACAAATCAAAAAGAAATAAGAGTTGTTCCATTTTCAATTTCTTCAGTATCTAGCCGAAACAATTACCAACCATTATTTTTAAAAGGCTCTGAAGAACAAAGAGTTAAGAAAAAAATAATTTATGTTTCAAATAAGATTCATGGATCTAGTTGGACTCAATATGAAAAATAAGAGAGAGCAATCCTTTAATGGTTTGCTTTTTTATATACGATAGACTTTTAGAAATAAAGTTATAGGTACAAGTCCTTATTTAAAATGATAATGCTATTTTTTGGAAGGAATTTATTCTTTTATAACGAATCAAAAGAATAACCTAATAGTAAGTTGATTGCCAAATAAAATTTAGGAGGAATAAGAAATGAATCTACAGTTTATTGAATTCCTTAGTATTATTTTCGTATCCTTGATTTTATCTGTTTGGGTAGAGGTTAAAATGCAAAATAAAACACACAATGTATTAGCTACAATGTCGATTGCATTTAATATTAACCTATTCATCTTAGGCATTGCGAGTATTTGGTGGATCCTTCATGCTAGTGATAACGCAAATATCATTTTAGGTGTTCAGTTATTATTAGCAGCATTTTTAGGAATTTTATTAATTAATATCGGAGTATTCTTCTTTGTTAGAAATAGAGTAGTTTCGTAAATTTATTATGCTCGATCAGGTTGTTTAGTTAAGTTTAGATAGACCTTAATTAAAATCAAGCATTACTCTATTTTAAATGAGTAATGCTTTTTATTTTTGCAGTTTTAACAAGTAGAAAAATGAGGAGAAATTATGAAATTATATATTAGGGATATGACAGAGTCTTACGCTACTGAAATTCTTAATTGGAGCTATGCCCCACCTTACGATTTTTATAATAATGAATTAAGTCAAGAAGGACTAGATGAACTAGTTAATAATCAGTATTTAGCAGTTATTGATCATGATGAGAACTTAATTGGCTTTTATTGTATTGGTCAGTCAGCTCAAGTACCAAAAGGGAACGAGTTTGGTGTTTATGAAAAAAGGATGGTTGATATCGGATTAGGAGTTAGACCAGATTTAACGGGTAAAGGATTTGGGAGTGAATTTTTCAAGTTTATTCTTGAAAGAGTTCATGAAACGACTAATCTTTTTACACTCAGATTAACAGTTGCTAAGTTTAATAAAAGAGCAATTCGACTTTATGAAAATTTTGGCTTTACATTGGAAAATGAGTTTTGTACTGAGCGTGCAGAATTTATAACAATGATTAGTGGAAACTAAATATCCCCCAGATTTTAATTAACTTGTCTGGGGGATAAAAATTTAGCTCATAAACTCACTTACTATTAAATCATAACGGTATGGTGTAACTTCTTCATTGAATGAAAACACTGTATCTGCTTCATCTTTATTTGTTACAAGCTCACCACGGGCAACTGCATGTAACTCTAATAGTTCGTAAAGAGAAATACTATTCTTTTCAGTCATAGCTTCAGTTAATATTGCTAAACTATTCGAATTACTTTTTGCGTTGTTATAGTACTCAATATTGTCTTGTAAACCTAAATCACACCAAATAACTTTCTGTTCGAAAGTGTCAAAAATTAGTGGAATACTTATTTTTTGATCATTTGCTAGATCGAAGCGATCCATTACAGTACTAGGCTCAAATACCTTACCAGACTTAAAGTCGTCTCGTAGCATCCATCCAGCAAAACAACTAGGTAAATTACAAAATGAATGATCTGAAAAACTATTTACACTTAATACAACATAACGAATCCCATTATTTTTAAGAGTAGGAATATGGCAGTCTATGAACTCACTAGCCCCTTTAGGAGCACTTGTGAAATCACCACTGTGATAACATTTAAGCTGTTTACTTTTTAGGTCATAGTAAGAGATATCACTTATGTAATTAAAATTATCATCGTAAAAAACTGCACTTAAATCAATATCGACAGTTCCTGTATGTACTCCATTTACATCTCCTTCTTTCCAATAAAGAAAGAATCTAATAATATCACCTTCACCAATCGGAATATTCGAACCCCGAGGTATTGTTCTAAGTGACTTACTTGCCGAGCGCAATCCATTAGGTAGAGTAAAGTTACGATAGGATTCATCGATCCATACTTTGCCAAGAGATTCTTTAACAGAAAAACGTACGGACAAAGTTTTTTTAACAACATTTAAAACAGCATCGACTATAATTTCACTAAGTTTTGTTATTTTATTTTCAATTGCATAGAGTTTCGCAATATTTCCTTTAGGAAAAAAGGTACGAATTCTACTCTCATCATTACGATTATTAAAATGATTCCATAGACTTAATAGAACTGGAGTTGAAACATCCTTACAAACGATTGAAAACTGTGAAACAATATATTGCTGATCGTTTTCATCAGTAAATGAACGTAAAACAAAATCTAGTTTTCTAGCAAACTCTCCAGGACGTTTTATTAATTCACTTGTTAATGGAGTGAGATTCTTTTCACTTAAGTATGTAGTGATTTTACTTTGGTATGTACTTATTTTTTTATCGTTTCTGAGTCTATTAAATAAATTTTCAGCATGAGGAAAACGCTTCGTATATTCACCAGGATGTAGTTTTTCTCCAATTCTTATCCATACGTTTCGTTTTTTAACCATTTCTTCAATTGCATGAGGGATTTCATTTAATAATGAAAGGACGAATTTACGCTCTTTTCTACTAAATGATTTAAATTTAGTATTCATGCTTAAAGAAGGGTCGCCATCACTTAATGCAACACAAAAGCGTAAAATATCTGTTGCCGTTTTTAAATAATTTGCGATTTCATATAAGCTTATTTTATTAGATTGATACAATAGTTTGAGGACTATAACCATTTTTTCTTTTGATAAAAATAGTTCTGGTAATAAGTTTAGTGGTTTATTATGAGCCAAAAGTACAAATTGAATATCTTCAATGTCTTGGGTTTTAAAAGAACCCGTACTATCAATTAATCTTTTAATAATTTGAATTAAATCATCTTGTTTTGCAAGATTAATTATTTTTAGGTCTTTATTAATTCTAAGTGGTGGTCGATTTTGAATTAGAGTAAGCGGCTGAACATCAAATATATAATACAATAAGCTGTTCATATAAATTTTAGCTTCATCAATATTCATTACGTCATTAGGAAAATTTTTGTAAAAAGGAATGTGGTCAACATGATCGCCTAATTCATTCGTAATCGTTTCCTTGAAATCAATAAACCAAGCTATAAATTCTTGATCGTTCCATGTTTGTAAAATTTCAATAAGCTCAAGTGAAAAAGTATAACCGAACGCTTCAAGTTGCTTCAAGGCTGTTGCAAGTAATGGTTTTGGGAGGGTGTTTTCTTGTTTTTCGATATAGAGGGAATTTTTTCTTCGGAAAAGGATGTTTGTTTGGTTCATGTATAGCCTCCAAATTTTATAATAAAAAAAACGAGGAAATTATTGAATCTAGAAAAAGTACTTAGAGTACCAACCTAATAGAAGGAAGATTCAATATAGCCTCGTAACCTTATCAATTCTGATAAGGAATACAGGAAAGAGACCCGCTAGTTAAATTCTAAATTTGAGTGTAGAAGGAAGCTGAAGTCATAGCCTGTTATATTAGTTTAGTATGGATGAAAGCGTTTTGCAACAAATAACATATTCTTGTCGTTTAAGGAAAATTCATAATGTAAGGCAGTTTTTCGATTTATAATAATTTAATAACTTAAGGAAAAAATAAGTACGTAAAATTAGATTGACATGAAACCAAACGGTTGTATATAATTTCAAATATAACCAAAAGGTTTTATATCAACTAGAAAGAAGGATTAAAATGGGCGTACAAAACCAAGTTGAAGATATTAAACAAACCCTTATATATAATGCACCTATTCAAAAAGTCTGGGAGGTCGTATCAACATCAGAAGGGATATCTGCATGGTTCATGCCGAATGACTTTAAACCAGTTGTAGGTCACGAGTTTCATTTGCAAGGTCCATTCGGTCCATCACCTTGTAAAGTTTTAGAAATTGATGAACCAAATCGAGTATCGTTTACTTGGGATGTTGATGGGTGGATAGTATCATTTAATTTAAAAGATTTAGGGGATCAAACTGAATTTACGTTAATCCATAGTGGATGGAAAACTGCTGATGAAATTCTTCCAAAACCAAACCAAAAAAGTGGTATTATACGTGACAATATGAACGGTGGTTGGGCTGGTATTGTTCAGAAGCTTAAAAAGGTTGTTGAAAACTAGTGTCCAGTTCTGCACAAAAATATGACGTATTTCAAGCGATAGCCGATCCTACTAGAAGAGAAGTACTTAAATTATTAGCTAATAATGAATTGCCGATTTCAGAGATATCAAGTAATTTTCCAATGAGTCGAACAGCAATTGCAAAACATCTCCATATCCTTTCAGAAGCTGAATTAATTAGTGGAAGAAAAGTTGGTAGAGAAAGAAGGTACAGACTACAGCCAGAAGCATTTTTAGAAATTAAAGAATGGTTATCATATTACGAGCAATTTTGGGCAAATAAATTATCCATCCTTCAGCATCTAGTTGAAAATAATGAAGACCAAAGTATAAAACTAGTTAAATCAAATAAAGAAAATAATGAAGAATAATAAAAAACGAATCTTAGGTAGATTCGTTTTTTTGCATAGACAATTTTAATTATACCTATATAATAAACTAATGTGGCAAAAAAATATTAGAATGAATAGTCATACTTGAGGAGTTAAGCAATGCATAAAAGTATATATATTTTAGCTATTGCAACATTTGTCGCAGGAACCGTTGAATTTATTATTACAGGTTTACTGTCTATGATTGCAGGGGATTTACATGTTTCAGTTGGTGCAGTTGGCCAACTAGTTTCAATTTTTTCAGTAGTATTTGCATTTGGAGCTCCTATTTTTATAGCGATCACTTCAAAAATAGAACGTAAAAAATTACTATTAATCGCATTAGCAGTATTTTTCTTTGGAAATATTCTTTCCATCATTAGTCCGAATTTCGCTGTATTATTAATCGCACGTATTATACTTGCAGCAAGTTGCTCGGTTGTAATTGTTGTTTCAATAACGACTGCAACAAACATCGTTTCGCCTGAAATTAGGGGGAGAGCAATTGGAGTTATTTTTATGGGGATCAGTTCATCTCTAGTTTTTGGTGTCCCATTGGGTACAGTGATCGGTGAAAACTTTGGTTGGAGAATGACATTTGTCTTAGTCGGTTTATTAAGCTTATTGGCTATGTTAGGGATTTATAAATTCTTACCAAAAGTTAATGGCCAGCCTACAATTCCATTGATTAAGCAAGTAGCAACACTTAAAAATAAACGTATTTTATCGATTCAACTAATTTCTTTTTTACAATTAACAGGACATTTTACAATTTATACTTACTTTACACCTTATTTAATGAAAACGATGGGATTATCTACTAATATGATCAGTATTGTTTTACTAGTATTTGGTATGGCAGGGATTTTAGGTGGATGGTTAGGTGGTTGGTCTACTGATAAATTTGGTGGAAGTAAAACATTAGTATTTAATTTAGGGTTATTAGCTATTTCTATTTTAACTTTAACATTCGCTCCTAGTTCAATTATTAGTTTATTTATTATAGTTGTTCTTTGGGGAACTGTATCTTGGTCAATTAGTCCAGCAGTTCAAGATAGTCTAGCAAGGGTAGCAAAAGATTCGGCTGATATACAAGTTGGTTTAAATAACTCTTTTTCTCATACAGGGATTGCTTTAGGTTCAAGTTTAGGTGGGATCCTAATTACTCAATTTGCAGTAACAATGAACGCTTTAGTAGGAGGAATTATTGTTATTTTTGCTTTACTTTCTGCGATTTATTCTTTTGTTTTAACAAATAAAGTGAATGAGACTAAATTAATATAAAAAAATGAAACGATGCATTTTTATTGCATCGTTTTTATAATTTATTTTTCAGAATTGGTTATTCTAATAATGAAGTTTTATAGCATAAAACTAATAATATTAGAAGGTGATTTTAATGGAAAATAAACCAGTACATTATGATGGTAGTGGAATTAATGAAGAAGTATTTGAACAAAACTCTCAACAAGAGGATATTCAAGTAACAGACGAAATGAGAAGTAACTTAAGCGGTAATCCTTATATTTTTGAGTAATATTTGAAAACGATAGTACTTTTACTACACATTAAAGCGATACCTTGAGTATTGCTTTTTTATTTACATTTTTTTGAGTTTGTCTATGTTATTTAATTCTTTCATCAAATATGATTAAAGAAGAAGGAGAGGATAAAAATGAGTTCATTTGCAAAAACGCCGAATCCTCCATATTATGCTGTAATTTTTTGTTCTAAAAGAACAGATGGAGATAATGGGTATAATAGGATGTCTGAAAAAATGGTTGAATTAGCATCGAGTCAACAAGGATTCTTAGGAGTTGAAAGTGCTCGTGATCAAGAGATGGGGATAACGGTTTCATATTGGGAGTCATTGGATGCTATTAAGACATGGAAAGAGCACGCAACCCACAAAATTGCTCAAGAACGTGGGAAAAAAGACTGGTATGAATCCTTCGCATTAAGAGTATGTAAAGTTGAAAGGGATAATTTTTTTCAAATGTAGTGGTAAGATACAATCGTTTATAATCGAGACAGTGTGTAGACAAAGTACTTTAAACTTGATTTTCAGACTGATTGCAAGCGCTTGTCTTTCGAGGCGCGAAGCCTGGTGAGAAGCGGAGTTACCCTAGACGGTAATGAGCACCGAAGACAGGCGAAGTAACGAAGAAAGCGAGCGTTTGTCAACAGTTTGAATCGATTATAATCGAGATAGAACTAAGATTGAAATGTAAAAAATATAAAATAATTGGAATAAATTTGAATGAAAATGATAGTTATTATCAATACTATAAATAAGAAAGGGCAACCTTCTAAGTAGGTTACCCTTTAGACAATTACATTCCAGCTTCAAATGTTTTACAATCTGTTTCAGCATTGTTTTTAGCTTGTTTCCCTTTATGGCTCACAACATAAATGGAATCTGCACTACATTTATTTCCATTAGCCCAATATTTACAGTTATCAACTTCACAAAGTACATCTTTTGCCATTATAAGACACCTCCCTTAATTTTATCTTTTACATTAATAAGGGGATTGATACATCATTATCTCTTTTTTTAATGTAAATTAATTCAAGTGAGAAACTTTAAAGAGCATATTAAAAACCTTATCGAAATACGGTAAGGTTTTTTAAAATTATTAAATTTATAATTTGAAAAAAGGGTAAGCAAATTTCATTGAATTTTGCTTACCCTTTTTTGCACATTAGAAAGTATAAATTTTCTAGCGACGAAGGGGAATCGACGTAGTCGCATATTTTAGGAATAAGGTATTAGTACAACTGCGCATCTGTCTTCGCTTTAAAGTCGCCAATCGGCGAGTTTTCTTTAGAATGTTTAATACATCTTTAGTTTGTAATTTGTTATTGTAATCTGCTTTCAACTTGTTGACAAACTTCATCAGCTGTTAAGCCACTTGCCTCGATAACTGATCCTTGTGTAGCTACATTTTGCATTCCCATTACATTTGAATCAAGTCCTGTTACTACGCAGCAATCGCAACCATTTGCATCTGATTCTTGTTTTAATTCAACAACATCATGTCCAGCTGAACGTAATGCTTCTTGGACATTAGTTAAAGATTGTTCTACTCCGATTCTAGCCATAAAAAACACCTCCTCAGATATATAAGATTTGCAATTTACAGGAAAAATATTCTTTGAATAAAGAAGTTTAAGTTTAGAAAAAGTAAAGATGGAGGTGATTAAAATGGGAAAAACAAAAAAAGATCCATCTAGAGTTGGCTTAGGATCACCAAATGTACAAGGTCAAGGGACTACAACATCTGAAACTGGTGTTGAGATGTCTTCTAGTAGAAAAAAACAAAAAAGAGAGATTAAATAAAGACAATAGATCAGAATTCAAATGTTGGGTATTTGTCAGTGACATTCAAATTAATCTGATTAACCCCCTATTTAATAAGAAAATGTCTCACCACCTATTCATATAGGTGGTTTTTATTTTTAAAAAAATAATAATATATGTAAGAGGAATCTACGATCGTTAAGAAGAATTAAGAACTGTATTTTCTTTTTAATTAAACCAATGGAGAAAGTAGATGAATAAATGAATCATATTGTAAATGGTGATGTGGTTGGAGGGAAAATTAAGTCTTTAAATGATAATATTGTTGTATGGAGAGAAATGTATGATTTTGGACCTCTTAGTCGAGATTGGACTTTAGAAGAAACATATAAAAGAAGAGCAGAATTTTTTGAACAAAAGCTACTAATTCCTTCGAATTTTTTTATTGAAAATTGCCGAAGCCAAAATCAATTATTAAATGAACTATCTCGTTCTGAGGAGGTTGTTCTATGGTTCGAACATGATCGATACGATCAGGTGACGATACTCTATTTATTATCGGAATTATCGGCACTTGGATTTCAAAAAATTTCGATGGTTAGCATAAATGAATATGAAGGAATTGAACCATTTTACGGATTAGGTCAATTATCTTCAGAACAATTAATTGGATTACTTCCAACTAAACAAGAAGTTACAGCCGAACAAATAGAAGAAGCATGTGCTGGATGGAAAGCTTATTGCTCAAATAATCTAGAGGAACTTGATGATTTTATTCAAAAATGTCATGCACTTCCGTTTTTAAAACAAGCTCTATTAAGTCATTTGACATATTTTCCTTCTCAACAGAATGGATTAAATGAAGTAGAATTTTTAGCATTATCAATAATTAATGAAGGTATTAACTCATTTGCAGATCTATTTAATAAACTCGTAAGACAAAGAACAAATGATGGATTAAGCGATTTATATTTTGCAGCAATTTTAAATGAATTAATGAAAGGTGATTACCCTTTAATAAGTAGTGACAGTGGATTACCAAGTTATAAACAACATAACCCAAAAGCAAAAATTGAAATAACTAAATGGGGATTAGACGTACTAACGGGAAAAGCAAATCGAATGAATTTAATTGGAATTGACTGGTGGGTTGGAGGCGTTCATTTAAATGAAAAACCCTCTAATAATAACATGTAAGGTCAGGTATTAATAATGGATGTTTTATTTAAATCGGATAACAAAGTATTTAATTTAAGGGTAGCTGGTATTTGGATTGAAAATGGGCATGTCTTAATTCACAGACTGGCAAGTGACACAATTTGGTCCTTACCTGGTGGTAGAATAAAATTCAATGAAGAGTCATATTTAAGCTTAAAAAGGGAGTTCGATGAAGAATTAGGAATAGAAATTGAAATTGATCAGATGATGTGGACGGTAGAAAATTTCTTTTCTTATAAAGGAAATGATATTCACGAAGTTGGACTTTACTATAAAATAAAATCAGAGAACAAGCTTACTAATGCAATGAATGAATCATTTTACGGTAAGGAAGGAAATCGATTAATTTTTAAATGGGTAAGTATAGAGAAGCTTGAAGAAACTGAATTGTACCCTGAATTTTTACGGGGAAAATTGAAGGAAGTTTCAACTGAAAATCATTTTATCGTAAAAGATAATTGAAATTGTTATAGAGGTGGTAATATGCGCCCGATATTATTAGGAATATTAGCGGCATTTTTCTTTTCAATCACATTTATTTTAAACCGCTCGATGGAATTATCTGGTGGAAGTTGGATTTGGAGCGCATCTTTAAGGTACTTTTTTATGGTACCTTTTTTATTAATCATCGTAATCTCTAGAAGAAATTTGAATGATCTATTGAAAGAAATGAAAGGGAAATTAAAAAGTTGGGTTATATGGTCAACGATTGGATTTGGTTTATTTTATGCACCAATTTGTCTGGCTGCAGTTTATTCTCCAGGATGGCTAATAGCTAGTTCATGGCAGATAACAATTTTATCTGGGTCACTTTTAGCACCATTTTTCTTCATTTCAATTCAAACAACAAATGGAACTCAGAAAGTACGTGGAAAAATTCCTTTTAAAGGATTAGGAATGTCTTTATTAATCATATTTGGTATTTTATTAATGCAGGTTGAGTTAGCTACAAAAATAGCTATATCAACGGTTTTAACAGGTATTTTACCAGTTATAATTGCCTCATTTGCATACCCACTTGGTAATCGGAAAATGATGGAAGTATGTGATGGAAAGCTGGATGTTTATCAACGCGTTTTAGGAATGACATTAGCAAGCTTACCTTTCTGGATTATCCTATCAATTTATGGTTTATATACCGAAGGACTTCCAAGTCAAAACCAAGTATCACAATCATTAATTGTAGCGATCTCATCAGGTGTAATTGCTACTGTATTATTTTTTCAAGCTACGGATCTAGTAAGGGGAAATATGCAAAAATTAGGAGCAGTAGAAGCAACCCAATCAATGGAAGTATTATTCACAGTAATTGGTGAAATGCTCTTTTTATCATCGACATCTCCATCAATTATTTCTTGGATTGGGATGATTATTATCATGATTGGAATGATCTTACATAGCTATCTATCACAGAGGGGAAAGTTCGTACAGCAGGATAAGGAAACTGTTAATTTATGAAAGGTTATTTTAGTGAAATTCAAATAACGAAAAAGAACGGTAATACTTTTACTTTTGAATATTAATCTTGTGGAAAGAGGTGATGAGTATGTATAAAGAATTCAATGAATCACTTGTATTAGATAAAAATAAGAATTCGATATCAATCTTAACACCAAAAGATTTCAGTTTTAAAGAATGCTTAGTATTTCTAGCACGATCTAATAATGAGGTACTTCATCAAGTTAAAGGGGAATATTTTTTTAAACTGATAAAAATAGAGAATAGATTAATTTTACTAAAAGTAAGTAGTGATCATAATGAATTATTAATTGAATTTCCAGACCAAAATCCAGGTGAAGAATTAAAAGTAGCTGCAGCAGCATTTATATGGGATTTATTTGATTTAGGTAGAGACCTAACAGAGTTCTATCAATTAGGTAAAGATAATCAAATGCTACAGTTGTTAATCGATCAGCATTTTGGACTTCGCGTAATTGGAATTCCAGATTTATTTGAAGCATTTACATGGGCAATTATGGGGCAACAAATCAATCTGACATTTGCGTTTTCTTTAAAAAGAAGTATTGTTGAAAAATATGGAGAAAGCTTTAGATGGAATGATGAAATATTTTGGCTATTTCCAACTCCAGATGTAATATCCAAACTTGAAATTTCCGATTTAACTAGTATGAAATTTACTAAACGAAAAGCTGAATACGTGATTGGGATCGCAAAATTGATGACAGATGGAATCATTTCAAAAGAATCTCTAAATCGTTTAGATTCATACGAGAAAAAGTTAAATAAGCTATTAGAAATTCGAGGAGTTGGGAACTGGACAGCTGATTACGTTTTGATGAAATGTTTACAAGAGAAATCTGCGTTCCCACTTGCCGATGTAGGAATACATAATGCATTAAAAAATCAACTATCATTAGAGAAAAAACCTTCAATTGAAGAAATTAAGAAAATGGCTACAAAATGGAAGGGCTGGGAAGCTTACGTAACGTTTTATTTATGGAGATCATTATATTCCTAAATAAGTAATACAAAGCAGAGTTCATTAAAATTGAAAAATCCCCTTATATTTCGATACATAATTGGTTTTTATTGTTAAAATAATGTGTAGTAACAAGAATTATTGGGGGTACAAATGAAAAGACTTATTTTATTAACTGTAATGGCTATTGGACTTAGTGGGTGTTCACAGCCAACAGCATCAGTTAGTAGTGAAGCTGATTCAAAATTTACAGTTGAGCTTATAAAGTGTATTGATGGTGATACTGCCAAATTTACAGAAGTTGGTACAACACGATTCTTATATATCGATACACCAGAAAGTACAAGAACGATTGAGCCATATGGAAAAGAAGCTTCAGCTTATACATGTAATCTATTAAAAAATGCAAAAACAATTCAGCTTGAATATGATGGACCAAAAAAGGATAAATATAATCGAACACTTGCATGGGTTTGGATTGATGGCAGACTAATTCAAAAAGAAATCATAAAAAAAGGCTATGTAGAAAAATTTTATGATTATGGTAATTATTCCTACGAATCAGAGCTAAGAAGCTTACAAGCAACTGCGCAGCAGCAGAGAGTTGGTTTATGGAGCAAAAATAAAACCAATCAAATAACAAGGAATAAATCGTCTGAAAATAATAAACAATACTTTAAAAATTGCGCGGACTTAAGAAAAGTTTACCCAAATGGAGTACCAAAAGGGAATAAAGCTTACCAAGTACAAATGGATCGTGATCATGATAATTATGCATGTGAAACGGAGTAAAAACACCTATTTCTAGGTGTTTCAGACTGCCCGCCAAACGCTCGCTTTCTTCGTTACTTCGCCTGCCTGCGCGGTGCTCATTACCGTTTAGGGTAACTCCGCTCCTCACCAGGCTTCGGGCCTCGAAAGACAAGCGCTTGCCATCAGTCTGAAAATCAGGTTTTTAGAAATTTGTCTACACACTTAAACACCTATTTCTAGGTGTTTTTTATCTTATTAGGTCTTTTATTTTCGAATTAAATTACTGACCCTAGGTATTATTAAATTTTGTTCTAAAAATTTTAAAAGAGAGGCAATTCTACAAAGGATTTTCGGTTTAATAATAGAATAGTATTAGTGCCTAAAAAATTATTTTTACAATCTTGTATAATCATGACAAAATATAAATAAGAAAAATTGAAGAGGACGGGACTATGATTAAATTTTTTAAACGACTATTTGGTAAAGAAAAAACAAATCAAGTTACATTGCCATTAAAAGAAACTCGTTCCCTTTCAAAAGTGGAAATCGAATATATTATTAGTGAGTTTACTGATAAACAGAATAAATTAGTAGATGATATGAAAAAAAATTCAGTTAATAATGCCGATATTGAGTTTAATGAACTAATCACAAATAGAATCACGAATAATTTAAAGTACAGAATACCTTTTTTAGAGATTGAGTTAATTTATTTAAATAATGTATTAAGAGGAAAGAAAGTAAAATCAATAAAATATAAATTGTTTCATCAAGTCAGAGATAGTGAAACGACAGAAATAACAGATATGGTTATTAATCAAGGATACTATTTTGTTCCTTCTGTAGGATATTTAAAAATTGGATAAAATCATGATGAAAACCCACAAGGTTCAGTACTTGTGGGTTTTGTGTTTTTCTTGAACTGTGTTAGGGCTAAGGGTTTGAATTAAATGAATAAAAGCATTTTTTGCACTATTGCTCCTATCTAAGGTTATAAATTAAAAACGACAGTGCTTAACCTTGATCATGTGTTTCTAAATTCGCATTTGCTGTTGATTTAGGTAAATCGTTCACCTCATATGCTACCCTTATTCCAGATTCGATTGCACCTTGAATCCAACCTGGGGTTGTAGAAGTGTGATCACCAGCAAAATGGATCAGACCTTCTGGAGTGGAAATATATGGCGCAATCTCAGTTTGTTGGTCAGGTTTGTAAATCGAAAAAGCTCCACCTGAAAAAGGATTTTCTGACCAACTAAATGTATTTCCAGTCATAAACTCATTGTATATTTCTTTACCGTAAATTTTGGATAAATCTTCTAGTGCATTCTCTATTTGTTCTTTTTCTGTTAAGCTATCCCAAATTGATGCGTTATCTTCCCATGTATAACTTGCTAATATGACACCGGGGCCTTCTGAACCAACGGATTGGCTTGGGAAATAGGAATAACGAACAGGTAGATCAGAAATCATTTTTCCACCAATAATACCCGCTTTTTCCCAAAATCTAGTTTTAAATTGTAAACCAATTTTAGTTGAAGCAACATAATGTAATTGTCGAATTGCTTTATATTTGTTATAAGAAAATAAATCGCGCGGAATGATTTCAACGAAGTTTAGTAATGAAAAAGGTATAGTAATTATAGCTAAGTCTCCAGTTACTGTATATGCCTGCGAGGTTTGCGTATCCTCTGTATGAATCGTAACAGAAGAGTCGTGTTGTTCAATTTTTTTCATTTTTTGATGAAAAAAAATATTTTCTTTTAATTCAGGTAGGAATGAATATGGTAAGTGATCATTTCCACCTTTTATTTCATAAAACTTTAGTCCAGGAGTAAACAGAATCATTACTTCTCGAAGTAAGGCAGTGAATGAAAGTTCAGGAAAGCCTTCCATCCCAAGCATAACCTTAATCATATCAATAGCTCCAACAGATAATGTCCTACCATATGGATTATATTTCAAATAATATTCCATCGAATAACGATCAAGTAATTTTATAACGATTTCCCAATTCTTTTTTGGATTCTTTTTAATGAAATCAGTTACAGGTTGCATGGCGTATTGAGCCAAATATTCAGCAGTTTTACCCTTTTCAGATGGTGAAGTAGGGAAGTTCAGAATGTCTGGATTTTCTTCATAAAGCTTTTGAATAGTCCTTACATTGTTTACGAATATAATATCGTTTGGAGTGCTATTAATGAATTCTTCTACAGGGAGGTTAAATTTTTTAATATATTCTAAAACAAGCAAATGAATAGAAGGTAATCTCATAGCACCATTTTCCATATACTGTCCTGCATAAAAATTACGATTAGTAAAAATACGACCACCAATTCGATTATTTCCTTCGAGAACTGTTACTTCATGTCCTGCTCCTTTTAAAAGTGAAGCAGCTACTAAACCTGATATCCCAGCACCAACAATAATAATGCTTTTAGGCTCAAGTGTTTTTGGTAGTCCTGTACGAATTGTTTGAAGCATTTGTTCCATTGATATAGGAGGCTCCATACTAACTGGCATAATTTCGCTCCTCTGTATTTATGACATTCATAGAAGTTTATTCAAAAATAGAGGAATATAGAAGGGTATAAAAGCAGGATTAAGAATAGAAATAACATAAGAAAAAGAGCTTGAAAAATCAAGCTCCTTGGTTTGCAGAAAAAGTCTCTATAAATTTGCTACTTTTTACGTCTAAATAGGTTAACGATAAATACAATAATTGCGATAATTAATAGAATATGAATTAGTCCGCCTGCGATATGGAAAGTAAAATAACCTAATACCCATAAGATTAAAAGAATAAAAAATAAAATCCACATAATATGAACATTCCTTTCTTAATGACTGTATTATTACCTTGTCCAATTTTTACTTTCATATCCGTTTACTAAGCATAAAGAGAAAAAGCTACCAAAATTGGTAGCTTTCTTTTATTAAAATTTATCAAAAACAGTATATGGCATTTGTCGCTTATGTCTAGATTTATTAAACCATGATTCGATTTTCGCTTGAGAGTCACTATTAATTTCTTTACCTTCTAAATAATCATCGATTTCATCATATGTAACGCCAAGAGCGACTTCATCTGCTAATTGTGGGCGATCTTCTTCAAGGTCAGCAGTCGGAACTTTTTCATATAGCTTAGGTGGGCAATTTAATTCTTTTAGTAGCATCTTTCCTTGACGCTTATTTAAACGGAAAATCGGACAAAGGTCTGATCCACCATCGCCATATTTAGTGTAAAATCCAGTAATAGCCTCAGCGGAATGGTCAGTGCCTAAGACAACACATCCATTCATAGCAGCAATGCTATATTGAGCTTTCATTCTTTCACGAGCCTTTTCATTACCTTTTGCAAAATCAGTAAGGTCAACGCCAATATCTTTTAATGTATTAACACTAGCATCTACAGCAGCTTTAATATTCACTGTGTATGTCTTAGTTGGTTGGATAAACTTTAACGCTTCCTGGCAATCCTCTTCGTCCATTTGAACGCCATATGGTAATCGAATTGCGATAAATTGATAAGTTTTTTCTGATTGCTCACTATTTAATTCATCTATTGCCATTTGTGCAAGTTTACCAGTTAATGTTGAATCTTGACCACCTGAAATACCTAGTACAAAACCATTTAAAAAAGGATGTTTTTTAAGATAGCTTTTTAGGAAATCAACACTTATTCTTACTTCCTCTTTAGGATCGATAACTGGTTTTACTTTCATTTCTTCGACAATTTCTTTTTGTAAACTGTTCAATCTTCATTCTCCTTTTGATACAGATTGTATTTTTTAATATAGGCGTAGCAATCCTCAGGTAATAAATATCTTGGCTCGCCGCCTTTAGCAAACTCTTCTCGGATATATGTTGAACTAATTTCCATCGCTAATCCTTTATCAATTAGATGAAATCTTGAACCATTATCATTATTTCTTAATAAGGGAGAACGAGAGATCGTCTTTAGCATATCAATTCCATCACGGGCCATTACGATGAATTTATTTTCGGAAACTAATTGATCCCCGTATTTCCATTTTCCTTCTGCAATATCTTCTAGAAGATCAGCACCCATTATGAAATAAACTTCATCTTCACTATATTTCGCTTTAAAATGATTCATTGTATAGTAAGTGAATACTTCCCAAGCCTCTTTACTCATTTCATAATCGTCTGCAATAAACTTCGAGTTGTTTTGAATTGCCAATTTTAACATATTCCAACGATGTTCATCAGTATTATGTAATTGTTTATCTCTTCTTTTTGAAGAGCATGGTAAAAAGATAACTTTGTCTAATTGACAACGATGAGCAATCGTACTTGCAGTCCATAAATGAACGTTTGTAATCGGATCAAACGAACTGCCATAAATCCCAATTTTAGCCATTATTCATTTCCTCTGTTTTCTTTCTAGCTTCTGCTATTTTTTCCATTTTGTTATCCCAACATTTTTGACTTAAGTCTACAGGATATTCTTCAGGGTTTAATGCACGCTTGTATTCTTCCCAAAGTACACTTAAGTTGTTTTCAGCAAAATCCTGAATGTCTTTAATTGCAGGCACTTTGTAGACTAATTCACCTTTAGTAAAGATTTGGTGATGAAGTTCTCTAGCTTCAAAATTAGTTACAAACTTACTGATATATGGATGGATTGGATGGAATAACTTTATTTTTTCCTCGGACCCTGGATCTTCATCTTCAAGGGCAATATAATCAGCCTCAGCGTGATGGTTAACTGTATTAATAATTCGATACAATTTCTTTAGTCCAGGAGTTGTTACTTTTTCAGGATTTTGAGAAATTTTTATTGTATCAATCATTTTACCATTTTCATCTTCAATACTTACTAATTTATATACAGCGCCAAGAGCCGGTTGATCATATGCTGTAATAAGCTTTGTTCCGATTCCCCAAGAATCAATTTTTGCTCCTTGCGATTTTAAATTTAATATTGTATATTCATCTAAATCATTCGAAGCAACGATTTTTGTATTTACGAAACCAGCTTCATCGAGCATTTTTCTAGCTTCTTTCGATAAATAGGCTAAGTCACCACTATCTAGTCGGATTGCTGCAAAGTTAATTTTATCACCTAGTTCTTTTGCTACTTTAATCGCATTAGGCACACCACTTTTTAGTGTATCGTATGTATCAACTAGGAAAGTACAGTTGTAATGACGATCTGCATATTTTTTGAAAGCTATGTATTCATCTCGATATGCTTGCACTAGCGCGTGAGCATGTGTACCTGAAACTGGAATGTTAAATAACTTACCAGCACGAACATTACTAGTCGCATGGAATCCACCAATAAAAGCGGCTCTTGCTCCCCAAATGGCAGCATCAAATTCTTGAGCACGTCTTGTTCCAAATTCCATTAACGTATCATTACCAACGATATGTTTAATTCGTGAAGCCTTAGTAGCAATTAATGTTTGATAATTTACAATGTTTAACAAGGCAGTTTCAATTAATTGTGCCTCTAATAGCGGAGCCTCAATCCTTAAAATTGGCTCATTGCCAAATACTAATTCACCTTCTTGAATTGCTCTAATTGATCCTGTAAATTTTACATTAGACAGAAATTGAATAAATTCATCTTTATATCCTAATTCTTCTTTTAAATAGTTAAGATCTGAACTACTAAATTTAAAGTTTTGTAGATAACTGATTATTTTTTCTAAACCTGCAAAAATTGCATATCCATTTCCGAATGGGAGTTTACGAAAATACAGTTCAAAAATAGCATTTTTATTGTGAATATTGTCTCCCCAATAAGTTTCTGCCATATTAATTTGATAAAGGTCTGTATGAAGTGCGAAGCTATCATCTTGAAAGTTGTAATTCATCTTATTTCCGCCCCTAAAGTATTTTTAAAATGACTTAATGCCCATTCATGCCCAGCTGCATTAAAGCTTGCAACAGCCTGCTCGTGAACGACTATTTTATAACCCTTATTATAAGCATCGACAGCGGTATGTAATACACAAATATCAGTACAAACTCCTATTAAATGAAGTTCGTTAATGCCCCTTTCATTTAGTTTTATCTCAAGGTTTGTTCCTGCAAAAGCAGAGTAACGGGTTTTATCGAGCCATTGAATAGTTGAATTGCCTTTCGATGAATTGTATAAGTCCATTAATCCACCATATAAATCTCTTCCTTTAGTATGTCTAATATTATGAGGTGGAAATAATTTTGTTTCGGGATGGAACGGATCATCCTCATCATGGACATCAACTGCAAATACAACATAATCTTGATTTTTAATGAAGTTTTTAGTTAATTGAAGAATACTTTGCTCAATTTCCTGCGCAGGTTTTCCACAAGTTAATGAACCAGCATCTGCTACAAAGTCATTCGTATAATCAATAATAATGAGCGCTTTTTTATCCATTTATTAATCACCCCAAGTTTAAGAATGTTAATTTCTTCACATAGCATAAAAAATTTAATTAGTTTTTCATCTTCAATCTTATTATAAGTTAATTGATATGAAAACCTAAATTTTGGGAATTTATTAGAACATTTTTATATTATTAACTTAACAATTAAAAATTACTATTCGTAGGTTTGTATCATTTGTAGCGATTAGAGGAAATTAATGAAATGTACCGAACTAACTAATAGATTAATTATTAGTTAGAAGAGGTGAAATGATGGAAGTAGTTCGTGCAAACTCAGAGCATATTTCAGAAGTAGCAAATTTATTTGATCAGTACAGAATGTTTTATAAGCAAGAAAGTAATTTAAACGGAGCAATTGATTTTATAACGGAGAGAATCAATAACAAAGATTCTGTTATTTTTCTTGTGAAAGAAGAAAATCAATCTTTAGGATTTACTCAGTTATATCCTTCATTTTCTTCGGTATCAATGAAAAAGTTATGGGTTTTAAATGACTTATATGTAACCGAAACGGCAAGGCAAAAAGGAGTAGCACAATTGTTGTTAAATACGGCAAAGATATTTGCAACCGAATCGAAAGCAAAAGCATTAGATTTACAAACTGCGATTGATAATAAATCTGCACAAGCATTATATGAAAAAAATGGCTATCAAGTTGATAAAGAATTTCTTTCGTATTCATTAAATTTAGAAAATCTAAAGTGATTTTCAATTTTGTAACGAATAAAATTATTGAAAATCTAGAACTATTATCAAATGCTTTGAAATAGTTTAATAAAGTTAGACTTTAAAATAAAACTAAGGAGAACAAGATGCTCACAGTGAAAGGCTCATTTAATGAAGCTAAAATCTTTACAGATAATGTGGAACAAGGAGCAATTGGGCAAATTATTGAACTATGTAATCAGGAGTTCGCGAAAAGTTCTAAAATTAGAATTATGCCTGATACTCATGCAGGTAAGGGATGTACAATTGGAACGACAATGACAATTCAAGATAAAATCGTTCCAAATCTCGTTGGGGTTAACTAGTCGGCTCCAACGGTAAAAAACTCGCTCAATTGCTGGAAACCCTAACGTAAAATATAGTCGAGGGCAATCAGCAGCCAGAGGCTATGGTGACATAGTCAAATGGTTCAGAGACTTGCACGTTGTTAGCAGACGACCTGTGCAGAATTATTCTATTTCCTAATGCCAGATGGAATAATTAACACGGCGAGCCTACATAAGGAGCTGCATACTCCGATGACTGTAGAGAAGGTATAGTCCACCCTCTAAGAAATTAGAGATTAAAGTACGATATAGGTTGCGGAATGGAAACAATAAGAGTTTCACAAAAAGAAATCGATTTTCAAAAACTAGATGCTGTCATTCGTAAACATGTTCCATCAGGGTTTTCGATTCGAAATAATAAGCATGAATTTGTGAAGAAAATTGATTTTTCAAAGCTGCACTGCTTTAAAGAATTAAATGAAACAAGAACAAAGCTTAGCTTAGGTTCACTTGGTGGTGGAAATCATTTTATAGAATGTAATGCTGACGGAGAAGGAAATATTTATTTTGTCATTCATTCTGGAAGCCGAAATTTAGGTAAGGTAGTAGCAGAATTTTATCAGAAAAAGGCGTATGAATTGTTAAAGAGCCAGTCAGAAAATCGTTCAAAAGTCATACAGCAATTAAGGGATGAAGGCCGTGAAAAAGAAATTGAGGCTGCTCTAAAAAACCTTCCTTCGCAATATATTCCAAAGGATTTAGCTTATTTAGAAGGAGTTTGGTTTGATCGATATATGCATGATATGGCAATTGCCCAAGAATATGCATTATGGAACAGGAAGGCAATGATGGATGAAATCGTTAAGAATATGGATTTAACAGTTGTTGAACAATTTACGACTGTTCATAATTATATTGATATCGAAAATATGATTCTTCGTAAAGGAGCGATTTCCGCTCAAAAAGGTGAGAAAGTATTGATTCCGATCAACATGAGAGATGGTAGTTTGATTGCAATCGGAAAAGGAAATCCAGATTGGAACTATTCGGCCCCTCATGGTGCAGGTCGAATTCTGAGTCGTTCAAAAGCAAAAGCAACTCTCTCACTTGATGAGTTTAAAGAAACAATGAAGGATGTTTGGAGTACATCAGTTTTAGAGAGTACACTTGACGAAAGTCCAATGGCTTATAAGGAAATGAAAGAAATCATTGAAAATACTAAGGATGCAATCGAAGTTATTCAAGTCATTAAACCACTTTATAATTTCAAAGCAAATTAATTCTATCTATATTACAAAAACAAAGCCACCTATAGGGTGGCTTTCATTTAAATTAATTTTCTATAATTTATACGTATCAAACTCTTGAATTGTCTTTTTATTCTCATCAACTCTTTCAGTAAAGTTCCCTTTTGTATAATAATTAATTACATTTCTCCAAAAAGCCTTGGCAGGTTCATTCTTTTCAATTTGTGAAATACTCCATTTTCCAGGAAACAGATTGAAAAGTTCAATTGCAACTTTCTTACCAAATCCATGCCCTTTATATTTTTCAATTATAAAAAACTCCTCTATACAATTTGAAGTTGATTCTAATGAAGCCTCAATTATAGCGAATCCAATCAATTCTTCTTTATACAACACAAAAAAAGCGTGATAATCTAGATCCTGCCAGCATTTATCCAAATTAAACTTATGATAAGAACCGTTTTCCCCGAGTTTAATCTCGGGAAGATATTTTGTAAATTCATAAATATAAAATTGCATTAAATTGTGTAATTTTGATTCCTCTTCTTTTTTTACTTTAACAATCTTTATCAAATATTTCCCCTCCAATATTCTAGTTTTGATATTTAAAAATAATTGCCTAAATATAAGTAAAATCCCTTTATTTTTAGTATGAAATATAAAAGGAAATAGTTTACAAGTGTTGAATAAATAGTATGTAGTAAAAAAGGAGGACTTAGCTATGTCAGAGCATTTTAAAAGAATTGATACAGTTTTTCTGCAAGTATCTGATTTTGAGAAAGCGGTAGATTGGTATTGCTCGGTATTGGGTTTTACTCTTAGATGGAACGATCCGATGAATGGATATGCGGCATTAAATATTGGGGAAACATCATTAACATTAGTGAGAAAAACAAATCAAGTTGAAAATCCAAATACGCATATGAGTTTTAATTTTTATACTCCAAATATCGAACAAGCTTATAATCATTTAAAAGAACATAATATAGAATTAGAGCATTTGAATGAAGATGGAACGTTTAAATGGTTTGAATTTAAAGATTTAGAAGGAAATCGTTTAGGTGTATGCTCTTTTCCTGAATAAAATAACTGGTTATTATATATGTGCTAATTTTTGTAGCATTAACCAGCAAAAGCTGTTAGTTTCGCTATTCATAAGGATTTGCCAGAATTAAAAAAAGTGGACTACAAATTGGTTAAGATTCCAAATAGTCCATACATACTTTGTATTACCTATATACCGCATAGTATATATATATTTAAAACATCATCGTTTTTAAATATGAATTTTGCTTCAATTTCAGGCGCAGAGCATTTGTATGCCGGAGATGGAAAGGGAATGCACTTTTTAAATGATCAACTCATTTATGGATTTGATAAGGATCGCCCTAAAGGAAAAGCAATCTATGTAGATGGTGAAAAAATGAGAACGGTGTATCTGAACAAGTACTTTAAAACAAGTAAATATAAGATGAATTATAAAGATTTAGTGTTCTATTATCCTAATAAGCCGATGAAGACAACTAAAAATAGTTTAGGATATACAGAAGTTACATATCGTTAACCGTTTCAGACTGCCATCAAACACTTGCAATCAGTCTGAAAATCTAATTATTTATCTATACACTGATGCAATACTTTTAAAGAGTATTGCTTTTTCTATGTATGACGATTTTAAAAGAGTAATAAAGGGGACGAGAACATGTTCGATCAATCTAATTATGAATGCCGTGTAGAGTGGGGAAAAAGGGGAGCTAGGGAAGCAGCGGAACGAGGGGATATTACGATTATTGTTGATGTTCTTAGTTTTTCATCGACTGTTGTTTCAGCAGTATTTCAAAACGCAATCGTCTATCCATATCCACCAAATTTAGATGGGAAAGCTTACGCTAAAAAGATTGAAGCGGAGTATATTTTAGGAAGAAATGAAGCGGCAGTTTTAGGGAAGGCAACACTTTCGCCAGTCTCATTTAATGAACGTCATGCCAATAATAAATTTGTTTTATGTTCTTTAAATGGGGCTTTTTGTTCATGGATCGCTTCAAAGGTGCCATCGTTATTGATTGGTTCTTTACTTAATGCATCTTCGGTTGCAAGTTTGGCTAATCGCCTAAAAAAAGAAAAGAATGTTAATATAACAGTCATTCCGTGCGGTGAGGTATGGAATGATTTACATGAAAATGAGGATGCACTGCGACCTTCTATTGAAGATTATTTAGGAGCAGGAGCAATTTTGTCAGAGTTAGAAGGAACAAAATCTCCAGAAGCGGAAGTTTGTATTGGCGCGTTTCTTCACTCGAAACATAAAATTAAAGAATTGATTTGGGAATGTGGAAGTGGCAGAGAGCTGAGAATGAAGGGCTTTGAAGAAGATGTTACGCACTGTAGTCGATTAAACCATATTAAAGTAGTACCAGTTATACAAAATGATTGTTTCGTTAATGGTATTGAAATGAAACAAGGATGAAATTAAATTCATCCTTGTTTACCGTTCAAATATAGAATATGAACTAACATTTTTTAACAAAATTTTAGGTTTACTACCATCTATATTAGCGATCCATACATTACCGACAACATCTAATTCGCCTTTTCTGGTCCACGTTATCTTATTGGTAGTCTTAGAGTAAACTGGATTATAATCTCCTTTTCCAGTTGGTGGATTCGTTATTTTTAATTGTTTATGAGTAGAAAGATTAATCACATTTAATGATGGTTTGGGTCGTTTTTTTTCATCATTTGACCACTCACTTTCTTTTACTCTTGAAACAACAATCGATGTGTCATCGCACCAAGTAAATCCTAATTCAGCATAATGTGGTGGTGTTAAATTTGTAGATGTAAATGCTGGCATTTCGGTAATATTCATCTTTTTATTTTTGTATCCGAATACTAATCTGCCGCCACCTGCAATATACCCTAATATATTTTTAGTTTGAGCCCATTTTGGATTATCTAAATGTAAAATAATTTCATCTTGAACTTCAAAAACCTTTCCATCTGAAGAAATGATACAAAGCATGTCGCTATCCATAGACCAAGAAGCTGTTGGGTTAACTATAAAAGAGATCCATTTTTGATCAGGCGAAAATTGAAATGTTGACGCATTTATGGACGGAATGGAAGTATTGCCTTTTGTTAAGGTTTTAGGAACAACAAAAAATTGTTTTACAGTGTTTGTTGCGCTAGTAATATTTTTTAAATCTTTTGGTAAGGTGATTTTATATAAAACTGGATTTGTCCAACCGTCCGGATTAAGTGCTGCAGCTGAAGAAGCTATAAAGCCTTTTCCGTTTGGAATCCAGTTATAATCATCCACACCTAGTGCAATATTGTAAAAATTTTTAAAATCAGAAACGTTCAACACACCACTATCAAGAAATGCAAAAATATTTTTAGTAGGGGACCATTTTGGATTCTCACCATCGGAAATGATCCTTTGTTCTTTTTTTGTTTTCATATTATAAATCCATATTTCTGAGCGAGTCGGATATGATGCTGTAGGACCAGTAGGTATTTCTTTTTGGTACATTAAATAATTTCCATCAAATGACCACTCGGGTTGATTCGTATAAACCCCTTTTGCTTTTGTTATTTTTTCCTCTTTATTATTTATTTTGATCCAAACAAATCCATCGCGAATAAACGCAATTTTTAATGGGTTAGCAGTCGTTTCCGCATAACTATAGTTCGGAAAAATTAAACAAATAACGATCAAGAAAATAGGTAGTAATTTGCGATTCATAAATTCACCCCGTTTACTAATTTTGAGTTATTTTTCCCAAGAAATTATATAAATATCAAACAGGATAAAACATTAAATGATTTAATAGCTAGATTAGATAAAGTAATTAAAAGAGGTGGATTTTCATGGAGAAATGGATTGGGGCAACTGGTATTTGTATCAATCGTAAAGGGCAGGTTTTAATGGTACTTCAAGGCAAGCCTGATGAACAAAAGCTTTGGGCTACTCCATCAGGCGGTTTAGAACAAAATGAATCGATTGAAGAGTGTTGTAAAAGAGAGCTACTCGAAGAAACAGGATATGAAGTTGAAGTAATTAAGCAATTGTTTATTAAAGACGGTATCTCATATGGTTTTCAAGTAGAAGTACATTATTTTGAAGTTAGAATTATTGGTGGTAATGCTACAATTCAAGACCCTGATCAATTAATATATGATATTGCTTGGAAATCAGCAGATGAAATTCTTGAATTAGAGCTTAGTTTTCCAGAGGATCGATCTTTATTAATCGACCTAATTAATAAAAAAGTTAACAAGAAATAAAAAAGCCGTTTGATAAAAAAATCAAACGGCTTTTATTTGATTAAATTAATATTCTTCTACAGTTGCGATATACGGTAGATTTCGATATTGCTGTGCATAATCAATTCCATAGCCAACGATAAACTCATCTGGAATAACAAAACCTACATAATCAACTGGTAGATCGATTTTTCTTCTTTCAGGTTTATCTAATAAAGTACAAATCTTAATCGATTTTGGCTTATGCATTTGAAGATGATCACGTAAAAAGTGCAATGTTAGACCACTATCAATGATATCTTCAATTACTACCACGTTTTTATCTGTGATATTTTCATCTAAATCTTTTAACAGTCTTACTTTGCCAGTTGATTCAGTTTGATTACTATAGCTGGAAACAGAAATAAAGTCTACGTTAATATTACTTTTCATTTCACGAACTAAATCAGCTGCAAATACAAATGATCCTTTTAAAACAACTACAAGGATTAGCGGTTCATTATTAAAGTCATGTTCAATTTGTTCAGCAAGCGCTTTTACTCTATTTTTTAAATCGGTTTCAGAAATTAAAGTGTCTTTTATTCTATAAGCCATATAAATTACCCTCTTTACTAATTATTAACTATTTTTTACTTTGTTAGATGAGCATTCATCATTATCTCCATTTTAACAATATTTACTAATTAGTAGTATTGAAAAGTTAATTTAATGAACATCCATCAATTTGGTAATAATAACCACATAACATAAATGGAGGTATTCAAAGATGAATGAAAAGATTGATTATAATGGCTTGCCGATGCACTCAAAGCCAATATGGAGAAGTGGACTAAATATTCCCACTTTTGAACCGTTTAATGATGATGAAGAGTTTGATGCTGTAATCGTTGGTGCCGGAATTACTGGAATTTCAACTGCATACTTCTTAACGCAAGCGGGTATGAAGGTGGCTTTAATTGAAGCGAATAAAATAATTAATGGAACAACAGGCCACACGACTGCCAAAGTAACAGCACAGCATGATTTAATTTACGATGAGCTAATTCAACATTTTGGATTAGAAAAGACAAAAATCTTTTATCATTCTACTAAAAATGCAATGGATTTTATTAAAAAATATACGAATGATAACCAAATAGAATGTAATTATGAGACCCAAGATGCCACCATTTATACGACTTCAGATGATTATGTCAGAAATCTTGAAAATGAATTGAAAGCTTATGAAAAGTTAGGAATCGACTCATTTGGAGCAGTAAAAACATTACTACCTTTTGATACAAAATATTCGATTACAATGAGAGATCAAGCTCAGTTTCACCCCCTAAAATATTTGATTCATTTATTAAAAACTTCAATTGAAAATGGATTAAAGGTTTATGAAGAAACTGTAATCATTGATGTTGAAACAGGTAGCAGTCCGGTTGTAGTTACTCAAAGTGGAAGAAAAATTAAATGTAAGCATGTTGTTAGTGCATCCCATTTTCCTTTTTACGATGGAAATCAATTGTTCTTTACGAAATTACATGCAGATCGTTCTTATGCTTTAGCTGCAAAAGTAAAAACAGCATATCCAGGAGGCATGTACATAAGTGCGGAAAATCCGAAAAGGTCTCTAAGATCATTTAAATATAATAATGAAGAACTAGTACTAATAGGTGGAGAAAGTCATAAAACTGGTGTAGAAACTCGTACTATGAGTTTTTATGAAAATTTAAAAATTTTTGGTGAAGAAACCTTCGGAATTGAAGATGTATTATTCAGATGGTCTACCCAAGATTTAATCACTTTAGATAAAATGCCTTATATTGGTAGACTATCATCAAAACATCAAAACATTTACGTAGCCACTGGTTTCCGTAAATGGGGTATGACAAGTGGAACAGTCTCTGCCCAGTTAATAAGTAATTTAATTTTAGGAAAAGAAGCTGTTGATGCTGATGTGTTCACTCCTTCAAGATTTCAAGCAGACCCTAGCATCAAGCACTTCTTAATGCAAAACCTAGATGTAGCTAAACATTTAATTGAAGGAAAATTAGAGCCCGTTTCTAGAAAAATAGAAGAGTTATACGAAGATGAAGGCTCAGTTGTAACACTAGATGGGAAAAGAGTTGGAGCTTATAAAGATGTAAATGGTAAAGTTCATTGTGTTGACACAACTTGTACTCATTTAGGTTGTGAGGTCGAGTGGAATAACGGTGAAAAATCATGGGATTGTCCTTGCCATGGCTCAAGATTTTCAATTTATGGTGAGGTATTAGAAGGTCCAGCTGATCAACCTTTAAAACAAGTTTTTGTTCAATAACTTTAAAATATTAGATTTTGAGGGATTTCTCAAAAAATGAGAGATCCCTTATTATTTGCCTGTAGTCAAGCTTATATCTCTAAAGATAACTAGTAATGGCGGACGAAGGGTATGCATTTTTTAAATAATTAAAACTAAGGCTGTCTAATCATAATTAGGCAGCCTCAGTTTGTAGACAAACAACTTTAAACTTGATTTTCAGACTGATTGCAAGCGCTTGTCTTTCGAGGCGCGAAGCTTGGTGAGGAGCGGAGTTACCCTAAACGGTAATGAGCACCGCAGACAAGCGAAGCAACGAAGAAAGCGAGCGTTTGTCAACAGTCTGAAACATACTCCATCACATAACAATCCCTATATTCGCCTTCATGTAACTCATGTTTCGGAAGTAATCGAATTTTTTTAAATCCACATTTTTCATAGCATTTAATCGCGCGTACATTCCATGTTTGTGGATCTACTACTACTTTTTTTGCGTTTTGATTATTAACTAAGAAATTTACCATCGATGAGACAAGTAAACTTCCAATCCCACGATTCCAAAAATCAATTTCGCCAATAAATTGATCCATTCCGTAAATATCTTCACTTGTATTTTCATATCCATATTCAATTTTTGATTCATCGTCTAATTTATAAAATTGTATATAGCCTATTTCTATATTTTCATAAACTACAATACACATTTGAATAGATGGATCTTTCGTAAAAAAAATACTTTTAACTTTTTCAGAGTTGAACGGATTATCTCGTCCTTCATAATATTGAAGCACTATAGGATTGGAAAGCCATTTTGATAGTAAAGGAACATCGCTTTCTTTTAATAGACGAATAATAAGCTTATTTTTATGAAAGATCATTTACAAACCTCCTTAAACTTGGAAATAAAATTAATTAAATCATAACATCCTGGAGATATTTACGATGTGTTTTAAATTCAGAATTTTTTAAAAACAGTGAACAAAGTGCTAAAATAAGAATACTTAAATGAATAAGTAGGTGAGAAAGATATGTTAATCAATAAAGTAGTTTTGCAAACTAGTCAATTAAATAAAACAAAAGAATTTTATATTAACCAATTAAAATTCAACTGCCTAAGCATGAAAAGTGATAGCTTCACAATTGAAGTAGGAGAAAGTTTATTAGAGTTTGTAGAAACAAAAGAGGACACTAATCCCTTCTATCACTTCGCTTTCAATATTTCATCAAATCACTTCCAAGAAGCAAAGAAATGGGCACAATCTTTAGTAACATTAACAATAGAAGATGGACATGATGAAATTTACTTTGAATTTTTAGATGCCCATTCATTTTATTTTGAAGATCCTTCAGGTAATATTGTGGAATTTATTTCTAGGCATTCTAATTCACCGAAGAGCGCAAAACCGTTCTCTATTCAATCAATTATAAATATAAGTGAAATAAACATAACTACACCCGATGTTTTTCCAGTAGGTAAGCTATTAATCTCTAATGGCATTTTAGTGAGAAATAATAATGAATTGGTAAATGGTTTAAATTTTATGGGGAGAAAAGGTTGTTTTATCCTTTTAGGTCCACCAAATAGAAAATGGCTATTTTCAAGTAAGCATGCTGAAATTTTTCCAGTAGTTATTACAGTTAATAATGAAAAGATAATTAATGTAAATGATCAAGGAGAGATTAAGTTTAATAGGATAAAGTAATACAAAAAATCATTGATAAGAAGGGAAAAAAACGATGATTAAAAGTATATATGAAACGCATTTGGAAGTGAGAAATTTAGAAGAATCCATTTTGTTCTACGAAAAACTAGGTATTAAGCTTGCTCATAAAATTGAAGAAAGAAGAGTGGCTTTCTTTTATATTGGAGAAGACAAACAAATGCTCGGACTTTGGGAAGTAGAGAAAGGTAAGGAATTTCACAAAGGTCACTTCGCTTTTGGAGTAAGTCTACCTGAACTAGAGAATAGTATTGAATGGTTAAAAGAGAGAGAGATAAAACCAACTGAAAACTTTTTTGGATTAAATCCAATTGAACCCGTTGTACATACTTGGATGCCAGCAGCAAGTGTTTATTTCCGAGATCCTGATGGAAATAGTTTAGAATTTATTTCATTACTTGATGGAGAATCTGTAAAAACAAATGAGGTTCTCTATTTAAGTGAATGGAAAGAAAAATATTCAAAATAACACTTTCAGACTAAGTCTGAAAATCAAGTTTTTAGGAATTTGTCTACACACTGAATCCACCTATTAGGTGGTTTTTTATTTTTGCAATAGGTATTTAAACATAATTTGTCGAATATAGTATTTCGAAAGCAAATTAATATTTAATAAAATTTAACCGTCAAAGCTTCTATTTCATTCAGAAATTAATTTTAAAATGAAAAGAGGTGGGAATATGAGAAAGCTTCGCGTTAAACCAAGTAAAGGGCAGTCATTTTTTGGTTTAATGATTGGCATTATTTTTATCATCCTTGGTTTTACAATTGTAATACCAAAAGCTGGATTGTTCGGATTATTATGGACCGGAATTGCGCTAATGATTACGATAATCAATGGATACAACCTTTTTAGTAATCGTGGTTTATCCAATTATGATGTTAATGTTGAAAAGTATATTACAAGAGAGAACGAGGACTTTGAAGTGAAACTTCGTAAATTAAATAAATTAAAAAGTGATGGGGTGATCACAGATAGCGAATTCCAGAAACAAAAAGAAAAAATTTTTAACCAAGATATGTAGATAAAATAAAATGCGGTTGATCATCTGAAAGAAGGAAAAGAAATGGTAATAAAATTACTACTAGAAGTTATGTTACCTCTATTTTTTTATGTTATATTAGGTTATTTGTTTAATCGTCTTTTTAAACTTCACTTACGTACTTTAACAACCCTCTTAGTTTATTTATTTCTTCCAGTAGCAGTATTTATGAAAATATATGATAGTCCGTTATCTGGTAAAGTTGCAGGTGGTGTATTATTTTACTTGGTTATTCAATTTGTCGCCATGTCTTTAATTTCAACATTAATCTGTAGATGGAGAGGAATTGAAAAATCTATGCAAGGCACATTTGCTAATAGCATCGCATTAAATAATTCAGGAAATCTTGGGTTGCCAGTAAATGCGTTAGTTTTTAAAAATGATCCTTTTGCATTGAGTATTGGAGTTTTAATCGTTTTGTTTCAAAATATAATGACATTTACTGTTGGCGTATATAATGCAGAGGCTTCAGTACAACTGAAACAAGCAATTATGAAAATGCTTAAGCTACCAATCATATATAGTGTCGTACTTGGCTTTATTCTTCAACTATCTCATGTGAAATTAAATCATGAATTGGTTACCATTTTAAATCCTATTACTGAATCTTTCGCCCCATTTGCGTTAATTACACTTGGAGCTCAATTAGCTGAGTCTGGGAAAGAAATTAGCTGGAACAATTTAGCGATTAGTAACTTCTTAAGATTAATTGGTGGTCCACTTATTGCATTTGCCCTTATAAAAATTTTCGGTTTTGAAGGTGTGGTTGCTAAAGCTCTATTTATAGGTAGTGGCTTCCCAAGCTCAAGAAATAGTGCATTACTATCATTCAAAGGTCCGCATGCTAATTTTGCAGCACAAACTGTCATTACCTCAACTATATTAAGTAGTCTAACATTACCAGTAGTAATCCAACTTGCTAGTACGTTTTTTTAATGAGTTTAAAAATTCATTCTTATTCTTAGAAGTCCACCTCGGTAAAATGAATATCATCTTTTGCTAAAAATATATAGTTTGATTTAGAACAATATTTAATTTGCAGCAATAAATTAATTTAGGGGTGATTTATAGAATGAAAAAACTTTTATTTATTGGACTTATAACTTTAAGTATATTCTGTTTAACAAGTTGTCAGTCAAGTGGCTACGGTAATGTCAAAAAAGATGATCAGTCATCACAAGTTGATAAGGGGAAAACAACTGATAAAGGCAACACAACAGATACAGACAAAAATACTGATAAGGGCAATACACCAGGAACGGACAAAAATACTGATAAAGGAAATACACCAGATAAGGGAACGAATAATCCACCCAAAAAGGATGAAACTAAGCCACCAGTTAAAGTATTTACACCAGTTGAAAACGATGCATTTAAAGTCACTTCAGTCGTAAATGACTCAACAGGTAAAAATGTGTTAATTGTTGAAGGGAAAGCTAGTGTTTTTGAAGCAACATTTCTTTATCGAATAGAAGATGGCCATAATGTATTAGCGGAAGGTCACACAATGGCTGATATGGGTGCTCCAGAATGGGGGAACTTTAAATTAGTAATTAATTATAATCAGCCAACTAGTCCAAATGGGGTACTTACTTTATATGTAGCAAGTGCAAAAGACGGCCAACCAGAACATATACTTAATATTCCGATTCAGTTTCCTAATTATAAATAAATATATAATGAAGATGTATAAGAGGCACGAAGCTGTTTGTAAAATTGTTTAATAGTTAGATTTGTAAATGCGAAAGAGAGTTGCCTGTAGTGGAAGTCAGCATGACACTACTTACTTAAGTGCGAATAAATCATTTTAAAAATTGACAATTTAATTTTTTACAGCGTGAAATGACTTTAGTAAATGCTAAAGTCATTTTTTTAAACAATGAGAAATTAACTTCAAAAATTACATAAAATAGACTAAAATAAAAAAAGCTTATACATATCGTTTGGAAAGCTTTTGAACTTTTCTTAAATAAATTTTAATCGTTTTTAAGTGGAATTATTAGAAAATGTACACAATAGGTAGTAATATCAGGGTTATTAAGTTAAAATATTAAAAAATTATAATAAAACTCTAATTGAATTTTAAAATATTCATAAAGCCATTTTCATCTTAAACAGATATCCTTATACAATACAAATAATAATTTTATAGATGTTATTATAAAAAAAAGAGGGATAAAATATATGAAAAAAATATTAATTATAGAAGATGAGAAAGAATTAGCAAATTTTATACGATTAGAATTAGAGTATGAAGGAAATGAAGTTCATATTTCAAATGATGGTAGAGACGGTTTAAACCTAGCAATTGACCAAGAATTTGACTTAATCTTGCTTGATTTAATGCTGCCTAATTTAAGTGGTATAGAAGTTTGTAGACGAATTAGAGCGCATAAAGACACACCAATTATTATGATTACAGCTAGAGATAGTGTTTTTGATCGAATTTCTGGTTTAGATAGTGGTGCAGATGATTATATTTCAAAACCATTTGTTATTGAAGAACTTTTAGCTCATATGCGAGCAATCTTTAGACGAATCGATCGCTCAACAAATTTACACTGCTTAAAATTTAAAGATTTATCTTTAGATTCTGCAGCTCGAGTTGTTAAAAAAGATGAAGCGATTATTGATTTAACTAAAAAAGAATTCGATTTATTGTACCTATTAATGAGCAATGTAAATCGTGTATTAACTAGAGAAATTTTATTAGAAACAGTATGGGGCTATGGCTCTACAATTGAAACAAACGTAGTAGATGTTTATATTAGTTACTTAAGAACAAAACTAGATGATAAAAACAATACCTATATTCACACTGTAAGGGGTACTGGGTATGTAATGAGGATGTAGAGGTGAATCTTACCTTGTTAAATAAGCTTTCGATTAGATGGAAAATAACAATTACAATCGCTGTGCTTATGTTTTTCATATTTACATTATGTAATCTTATACAATCTGCGTTGATTCAAATGTCTGTCATGAATCAACAGCAAAATAGAATTGAAAAAAGATTAAGTGAAACGTCAGCTTATTTAGATGAAGAGTATAAAACGATAAGACCAAATTCAAGTTCTTTCGCAGAAAACAAATCATATTTTGAAAAAATTATTCAAAATAATGAGATGATCCGATTATTAGACAAGAATGGAAATGTAATTTTTACAGTTTCTAGAAAAATGCCTAAAATTCATATTAATAAAAATGCCTTCGGAAAAATTCAAAAATATAGATTAAACAACCAAGAAATTTTAATTAATAGTAAGTCGTTACATTATAAGAATTTTGACGGTGTTTTAGAAGTTGCAATGAATGTAGAAATCTTTTCGAAATTAATTAAAGAATCTTTCATGATTCTCATTTTGGGAACAACCATTTCGTTAATTTTAAGTTTTTTAAGCGGTTATTTCTTATCTAAAAAAATATTAAATCCTATAAAAAATTTAAATCAAACTATGATAAAAATAAAAAATAATCAATTAAAAGAGCGAGTTTTTGTAGGAGAAACAAAAGATGAGCTATCTGAACTCGGTCTTCTCTTTAACAAAATGATGGATGAGTTAGAGGCTTCAATCACAAGACAAAAGCGATTTGTTGAAGATGCTTCTCATGAATTAAGAACACCTTTAGCAATCATTCATGGTCATTTATCACTAGTTAATCGCTGGGGAAAAAAAGACGAAACTGTTTTAGAAAACTCATTAAATACATGTATTAATGAAACAAACAGAATGATTATTTTAACGAATGAGCTTCTACAGTTAACGAAGCTAGAGAAAAATAGCGAAAAGATTGAACAGTATGCTCCAACAAATATTAATGAAGTATTAAATGAGATCATAAACAATTATCAGTTGTTACATGAAGATTTGGAAATTCACTTCCACACTCCTAATCAAATTGTCGATAAAGCCAATATCGCAAGAGAGCATTTAATGCAAATATTAATAATTTTGTTTGATAATGCAGTTAAATACAGTAAAGAACACACCATAATCGATATAACTACCGCTCAAGTTGCAAACAAGATCAAAATTAAAGTGGAAGACAACGGAATCGGTATTAAAGAAGAAGATATCAATCATATATTTGACCGATTTTATCGAGCTGATAAAGCGAGAAGTCGAGCTAATGGAGGTAATGGTTTAGGCCTATCAATAGCAAAAGACCTGATTGAAAACTATGGTGGAAATCTGCAAATTACAAGTGAAAATGGAGAAGGCACAACGGCTTTCATCACATTAAATACAATTTAAAGTTTCAAAAAGAAGTAAACCACAAGATATTTATTAGTATCTTGTGGTTTTTTGCGTATTTAGTGACAGATTTTTAAGCCATTTAATCATCAAATTAATCGTTTAGAACCGTATTTTATGATAAAGTTGAATAAAATGAAAATTCTTTTAATTTGGAGGGAGAACAGAGATGAACTTTGTTAGTATCGCGATCAATAATGCAATTATGATTGAAAGTTTACGTAGTGCTGGTGTAGAAAACATTCAGTTAATAAACGCTGTGAGAGAAGAGAATTTCGAGTTTTTAAATCAATATGGTAATGGATTTCCTGACTGGGAAACATTAATAAAACTGTACAAGAACAATGAAGAGAATTTTAATAAAATCGTTAATGATGGCTACCAAATCAAATTTCTAACAAAAGGATCGTTAATGACTTTATTAAGATATAAATTTGGAATTGAAGTTGAAAAAGATTATGAAGATATCGGAACTGCAATTCAAGGAATTCATTTATCTGAAGAAGCAATTAATCTAATTAAACATACTCTTGCAGCAAACTGGAAATTAAGTACATATGTTGATGAAAAAGATGCACTGAAAAAAATACGTATAGAATTAGTAAAAGGTAGTGAAGCTGTAACAAAGTAAATTATATGGATTAATTTAGTAGAGGGACAATTTATAGAAATTGTTCCTTTTTTACTAACTATAAAAGGGATCAACTAGTGGAAACAAAATTCATAATCAAAAATGAAAAAGGAGTAAAGCAATGGGAGTAAAAAAACTTTTTTGGGAAGATCCTTATCTTACAAGTGCATCTGCAATTGTTACGGAAGTAGATGGCAGGAATGTTACTTTAAACGAAACCATTATTTATGCTTTTTCGGGTGGGCAACAATCAGACTCTGGGAGAATTGGTCATTATGAGGTGATTGAAGCGAAGAAGGACGGATTAGATATTATCTACACTTTACCAGAAAATCATGACCTTCAAAAAGGACAAGAAGTAGAGATTCAAATCGATTGGGAGAAACGATATCGAATTATGAAGCTACATTTTGCCGCGGAAATTATCTTGGAGTTAATGTATCAAAACTATCATAATCCTGAAAAAATTGGTGCAAATATTACTAGTGATAAAGCTAGAATTGATTTCTATTGGGATGGAAAAATCTCTGAAACATTCCCACTTTTAGAGACAAAAGCAAAGGAGCTCATTGAAGCAGATTTAGAAATATTTAGTGAGTTTGATGATCCGGATAATCAAAGAAGATATTGGGAAATCAAAGGCTTTGGTAAAGTTTCGTGCGGTGGGACACATATAAAACGAACAGGAGAAATTAAAGGAATAAAGTTAAAACGAAACAATATAGGTGGAGGGAAAGAACGGATAGAAATTTATTTAATATGATTATCTAAATTTATTATTTGAATGCTAAAAAAGACGATTCTAAAGGTTAGTATAATAACGTTTAGAATCGTCTTTTTTGTGATTTTTGATAAAATCTAGACATTAAAAGGCACTGCAGCGGCAACAATATTTTGAAATGGTACCTTCAAAGTGTAGCCTTTTTATTTTTAATTTCTTTCAATCAGCTAAAATTCCTATACAAAATCCAGCCTCTTAGAAATCAAAATTATCAGGGTCTGGACCTACACGTTTATTTGCATCAAGTGTAGCAATTTGTTGCATATCATTTGATGAAAGCTCGAAGTTGAAAACTTCAAAGTTCTCTTGAATTCGTGAAGGTGTGATTGATTTAGGAATAACGATTACATTGCGTTGTAAGTGCCAACGGATGATGACTTGGGCAGGTGTTTTACCATATTGATCTGCAATCTCTTTTATAACAGGATTTGTTAAAGCTTCGCCACCTTGCATTAATGGGCTCCATGCTTCTAATGCAATACCGTTTTTATGACAGTATTCATGTAATTCGTTTTGTTGAAACATTGGGTGTAATTCGACTTGATCGACCATTGGTTTAATATTGCGATGAGCTGCAATATCATCTAAGTGATGGACATGAAAATTTGAAACACCAATTGCTGGCACAAGCTTTTCATCGTAAAGTCTTTCTAATGCTTTATATGTATCTAAATATTTTTCTTTTACTGGCCAGTGAATTAAATAAAGATCAACATAGTCCAAGCCTAATTTTTTAAGACTTTCTTCATGAGCTTTTAAAGTTGAATCATACCCTTGATCAGCATTCCAAACTTTTGTTGTAATAAAAAGTTCATCACGGGAAACACCAGATTGACGAATTGCTTCACCTACTTGCTCTTCGTTTTGATAGACAGCTGCAGTATCAATATGACGATAACCTACTTCGATAGCTGTTCGGACTGCATCTACACCATCTTCTGGTGCCACACGCCACACACCTAAACCTAATTGAGGCATTTTCACTCCATTATGTAATGCAATAGAATGTTCAAACTTCATTTTAATTCCCTCCTTATTAAAGACTAAATCTAGTGTACAATATAAACTTTAAAAATAAAAAAAATTGATCTAAATTAATGGGAAAATAATAATAAAGTACTTCCGATTAGGTGATATTTTCCATACTAAAAAACAAAAATAAAACGGTATAAATGAAAACATAATTTTAGAATAATACTATAAATGAGTGCAAAATGGTTGTATATTTTGAGCTTTTCCTTCAATATAAGTATAGGAAAAATGCTCTTTATTTTTGTTTGGAGGGGAAATTTTATATGTTAGATCAGATTTTAGATTTTAATAAGAAGTTTGTTGAAAATAAGGAATATGAGCAATACACAGCTTCAAAGTTTCCGAATAAAGAGGTAGTAGTTGTTACTTGTATGGATACACGTCTAGTTGAACTTTTACCAAAGGCTCTTGATATTAGAAACGGTGACGTGAAAATGATTAAAACAGCTGGTGCAGTTATTGCCCATCCGTTTGGTTCAGTTATGAGAAGTATTCTAGTTTCAATCTATGAACTTGGGGCTAAAGAAGTATTAGTAATCGGTCACCATGAGTGTGGAATGGGGAATACAAATCCTACACGAATAAAAGAAAAAATGGTAGAACGAGGAATTAAACAAGAAAACCTTGAAATTTTAGGGTTTTCAGGTCTAGATTTAGATAAATGGTTAACTGGTTTTTCGAATGTATACGACAGTGTTAACCACAGTGTTTCAATTATTAAAAACCATCCACTTGTTCCAAAAGAGGTTGAAATTCATGGTTTAGTAATTGACCCACATACAGGGAAGTTAGAAGTAGTTCATCGAGATGAAAAAACTGCTGAATAACGATATAAACAACAAAGTTATCCTTTAAGTAGGATAACTTTTTTTACTTGTTGGAAAAGAAATTCTCAATTAAATAAATAATGTGATGTTGATTTCTATTAGAAAGTAATTTTCGAATTCGAGTGTTTTTGTTACTCATGAACCTGTTATGAGTATGTATTTGGAATCCGAGTGTTTTAAGTGACTAATGAACCCGTTATGAGTAAGTAAATCTTGAATCCGAGCGTTTTAAGTGACTCATGAACCCGTTATGAGTAAGTAAATTTGGAATTTGAGCGTTTTAAGTGACTAATGAACCCGTTATGAGTAAGTAAATTTGGAATTTGAGCGTTTTAAGTGACTAATGAATTCGTTATGAGTAAGTAAATTTGGAATTTGAGCGATTTAAGTGCCTCATGAACCTGTTATGAGTAAGTAAATTTGGAAATCGAGCAAAAATAGTTCCTCATGAGCCCGTTATGGGTAAGTAATATTTGAAATTGAGCGATTTAAGTGCCTCATGAACCTGTTATGAGTAAGTAAATTAGGAAATCGAGCAAAAATAGTGCCTCATAAACCGGTATGAGTATGTAATTTTTAAATTCGAGCATTTATAGATACTCATAAACCTATCATGTTTACCAAGATTCAAATAAACCTCTACCATTTAAAGGCTGAACGGGACGGCTATTTGGTCCGAAATAATTTTGATAAGATTGGATTTGATCTTCGGAAAATAGGATCGGTTTGTTAAAGATTATCCATTTAATCCCTTCAGTACATGGGGGAGTTGTAAAAGAGCCAGTGTACGAAAATTTTTTACTTGTATAAGGAATAAAGGACTGCAAGTTTATTTTTATAACCTTTCCCTCAAGATCTTCATCCATAGGATTTGCATTTAGAATCTTTTGGAATTCTTTATTCAATCTCCCACTATTAACAAGTACACCGATTGTTATTATAGAATTATTTCTATTTTCATTTATAAAATGAATCTCCAAATCACTTTGTTTCCCATTTATCGTATGCTCACTGGGAGTATGGAAATGAAATTGAAGTAATGTATAGTGTGATCCATTTAAATTAATTGAGTTGGAGTGATTAACCGGGATGAATTTTACCGTGTACTGCGACTTTTCTATTTTAAAAAGATCGTTATGGTAGTTTATCCCTAAAGGTAGTGATTTTTTTATAGCCTGATCAATATTAATTGGAGATTGCTGTTTCCCAGTTGAACAAAGTGCATATTTTTTATTGATTGAACTCCAATAATTTGGTCCAGTTTCTCCTGTGTAAGACCAGTCTTCATTTCTTGCAGTTGCAACTGCTGATTTATTTAGATGAACCTCATGCACGATCTGATTATTTGAACAGGCTGAGAGTGTAAAACTGAATAGTATGACGAATAGAAAAAAATAGTTCATTTTATACTTTCCTTCCTTGGTATGTATGATAGGATACATTTTAGACAACGATGTTACGGAACAAACATATATGTAGGAGGGGAAACAATGACATTAGAAGAAGTTATGAAATCATTAGAAGAAATGGGAACTGAGCAAACGAAAAAAACTTTTTTGCGTCATGGTGCAAAGGAACCATTCTTCGGAGTTAAAATTGGTGATATGAAAAAGCTTGTAAAATATGTTAAAAAGGATCAGGAATTAGCATTATCACTTTTTCAAACAGGAAATTCAGATGCGATGTATTTAGCGGGTTTATCAATTAATCCAAAATTAATGACAAAAGAACAACTTCAAAATTGGGCGAAAGAAGCTTACTGGTATATGATTGCTGAAAGTATTGTAGGTGCTGTTGCAGCTGAAAGCCCACATGCAATCGAATTAGCTAGAGAATGGTTGAAGTCAGATGATGAATTAATTGAAGATTGTGGATGGAGCACTTATAGTCATTATTTATCAATTGCACCAGATGAAGAGATTGATAAGGAAGAAGTCCGTGAATTACTTAATTATGTTGAAAATAATATACATACTTCAAAAAATAGAGTTCGTTATACGATGAATGGGTTTGTAATTTCAGTAGGTAGTTTTGTTCCAAGTCTTACAGTTGAAGCAATGATGGTTGGTCAAAAGATTGGAAAAGTCCAAGTGGACGTAGGGGATACTGCTTGTAAGGTACCTCTAGCGACTGATTATATTGAAAAGGTCGAAGCTAGGGGAAAGCTTGGGTTTAAGAAAAAAACATGTATTTGTTAATTTGATCGGTCACCTATTTTAATAAGTGAGTTTTTTATTAGAAAGAAACGGGAGATAACCATGATTTTGAAATCAAATAGACTATATTTAAGAAAGCCTAAAATGGGCGACCTAAATCATTTATATAAACTTCAATCTAATGCGAATGTAATGAGATACATAACAAATCGTCCCAAAACACTAGAAGAAACTGAAAACGAATTAAATAAGATTCTTCAAATGGATAAGGAGAAAAACGAGGATTTTGAAGTGATGGCAGTTTGTAAAAATGAGACTAATCGACTGATTGGAACTTGTGTGTCATAAAAAATGAAGCGGATGAGTTTGAAATGGGCTATCGATTAGTTGAAGAAGAATGGGGCAAAGGTTATGGCTCTGAAATTGCTAGTTTAATAGAAGAATATTGTTTTGGAATCAGAAAGTTAAATTTTATAGTATCTGCCGTTGAAGCAAAAAACATCTATTCAATAAAGATCCTTGAGAAAAAAGGATTTAATTTATTTTTAGAATCAATTGATGATGAAAATGGTGAATTAACTAAATATTATCGTAAAGAACGTCATAATTATTAGAAACCATCAAATTATCTAAAAGGAGAATCTAATGGACGTTAATATCCATTTTGGTGAAAATCACTTTGTTTCTACTATCATTATTACGCTAGTAAATTATATTACTCTTGGCATTTTACTATTTTGGATTTATAGAACAAATGAGTTGAAACCTTTAGTATGGAAGGCTATTATTGCAATGATTATCGGTTTATTTGTCTTTAGTATTAATTTGAATTTTAATCAATACCGAATTGAAATACCGATTTTACCACTTGGATTTTGGATTTTAATGTGGATTTCTAAACGTAATGATAATCAAGAACGATGGGAAAAATATAGACGTTTTGCTTGGGCGGGTTTTTTGATTAGGTTTTTCTTTTTATTTACAAGTTTATTGCAAATGTTGATTGATTCAGTTATTTATTCATAGTTAAAAGAATTTGTTTTCCATTCCAATAATTATTAAAATAAGATTAACGTGTATTTATTGGAGGAAATGGATGAAACGAAAAACAATTCATAATGTACTTTCAGCTATAACGGTTTCCATTTTGCTAACAGGATGCAGTAATCAACAAGCTGAATCGAATACTACAAAGAAACATGAAAATCATTCCGAACATATTCAAACAAGTGATATTAGAGAACAAACAATCAATAAAGAAACTTTGCCGAAGTTTTTAGGTGAAAAACAACAACAGATTCAACAAATTTATATGGTGGCTGCGCAGCATGCTGATTTACTTAAAAGTATTCCATGTTATTGTGGTTGCGGCGAAAGTGCAGGTCATAATAGTAATTTAGATTGCTTTATTCATGATGTAAAAGAAGACGGTTCAATCGTGTGGGATAGCCATGCAACTTCATGCGTCAACTGTATGGAAATTGCAGTTGAATCAGCGAAATTACAGCAAGAAGGAAAAACGCCTTTGGAAATTCGAAAAGTCATTGATAATAAATACAAAGAAGGATATGCCCAGCCGACAAATACCCCTATGCCGAAAGAACAGGGATAAGACAAAATTAAAAGTCAGACAGTTACTGAGAAATTCCGGTAGCTGTCTGACTTTTTTATTTATTTTTATTGTTTATTCCTGCACTAAAGCTCGATCAATCTTCGTAATTTCTTCAAATAATGCTTGATGCTCTGTTTTATAAGGAGGAGTAGTTCCTAATTTTTTTTCGATTAAAAAGGTAAATATTACGGCTACTAAGCAAATTCCCCAAAAAAGATATCCGATTAGCGTCATTAAATTTTCTCCTTTTATATGCATTACTAATCATTTCTTTATAATATGTAATATTCCTTTAAATTTTACAAATAATATTTTGACACATATGAACAATCACTCATATAATATACATATAGAAAACATATGAATGATTGTTCATGTATTCATAGGAGGCTAGTTTATGATTGAAGAAAAGAAGAAAGTTGACGAAGTTTGTGATGAAGCTTGTCAACAAACAGTTATGCATGAGGATATAATTCTTTCAGTAAAAGATAGCATGTTAAATATTGAAACATTAACAGGGGTAGCAGAACTTTTTAAAGTTCTTGGAGATAAGACTAGAACGAGAATATTACATGCACTGAGTCAATCTGAGATGTGTGTCTGTGACCTAGCTTATTTATTAGAAATGACGCAATCATCTATATCACATCAGTTACGTGTATTAAAACAAGCGCATTTAGTAAAAAATCGTAAAGAAGGTAAAGTAGTTTATTATTCGTTAGCAGATGATCATGTTACACAAATTTTCAATCAAGCACTAGAACATATTTTAGAGGATTAATATAGGGGTTTCTTGAGAGAGGAGTTGAGTTTGTGAGTAGGGGGCAGAGGCAAGTAAATAGTGAATTAAAATTAGAAGGGCTTGATTGCGCCAATTGTGCAATGAAGATTGAAAAAGGAGTTTCCACACTTGAGGGCGTTGATGCATGTTCAGTTAATTTTGCAACATTAACGATGACAATTACGACGAGTGAGGAACAAAAAGAATCAGTTATCGAGAGCGCAAAAGATAAGATTCGTAAATTAGAACCACATATTAATCCTGTTTCCAAAATGGATTCAAAACTTGGGCAAGAGAAGCAACAGAGAATGAATGCTGATACAAAAAAACTTATTGTTAAATTAGGGATTGGTACTGCTTTATTAATTTTTGCTCAATTACTTGATGTACCAATGCTCTATCAATTGATTATATTTATAGCTGCCTATTTAATAGCGGGTGCTGACGTTGTTTTAAAAGCTATTCGAAATATTTTTAGAGGGCAAGTATTTGATGAGAATTTTTTAATGGGAGTAGCTACAATTGGTGCATTTATTATTGGAGAGTACCCTGAAGCTGTTGCGGTAATGCTATTTTATCAGCTAGGTGAATTGTTCCAAAGTATTGCAGTAAATCGATCACGGAATTCGATTTCGAAATTAATGGATATACGACCTGATTATGCTAATTTAAAAAATGGTGACAAAACTGAACAAGTATCTCCTGAAAAGATTCAAATTGGTGATATCATCATCGTTAAACCTGGAGAACGAGTCCCGTTAGATGGAATTGTAAAAAGTGGATTTTCAAGTGTTGATACTTCTGCTTTAACGGGAGAGTCATTACCAAGAGAAATATTTGAAGGTGATGAAGTATTAAGCGGATTTATAAACGTTCAAGGGTTACTTGAAATTGAAGTCACGAAGGAATTTAATGAATCGACAGTATCAAAAATATTAGAACTTGTTCAAAATGCAACAAATAAAAAGGCTCCTACTGAAAATTTTATTACAAAATTTGCAAAGGTTTATACACCTATAGTTGTAATCACAGCTGCTATTATTGCAATCATTCCACCTATTATTATTCCTGGTGAAACGCTATATGATTGGGTATATCGAGCATTAATTTTCCTAGTTATTTCTTGTCCGTGTGCTCTAGTTGTTTCAATTCCTTTAGGTTTTTTTGGAGGGATCGGAGCTGCTTCAAAGTCGGGAGTTTTAGTAAAAGGAAGTAATTATTTAGAAGCATTAAATGATTTGAAATATATTGTATTTGATAAAACTGGAACGTTGACGAAAGGGCAATTCCAAGTAAGCTCGATTATACCTACACGTGGCCATTCGAAAGAGGAGCTACTAGAGTTAGCAGCTTATGGAGAGTTTTATTCTACTCACCCAATCGCATTATCAATTCGTCAAAAGTATGGTAAAGAAATTGTGGAAGCTAAGTTATCTAACTATACTGAAATTGCCGGACATGGAATTAGCGTTACGATTAACGGAGACGAACTGTTAGTAGGGAATTCAAGACTATTAGAAAGTCATTCAATTTTATATGAACCATCCAGAGATGTAGGCACAACAGTTTATTTAGCAAAAAATAAGCATTATATAGGATCAATTGTTATTGCAGATCAACTAAAAGTTGATGCGAAAAAAGCGATAGTAGAGCTAAAAAAAGTTGGAATTAAAAAGACTGTCATGTTAACCGGTGATTCTAGCTCTGTTGCGAAAAGTATTGGTAAAGAATTAGCAATAGATGATTTTTATTCAGAGCTTCTTCCACATCAAAAGGTAGAAAAGCTTGAATTGATAGAAAAAATAAAATCATCGAAAGAAAAAATTGCATTTGTTGGGGACGGAATTAATGATGCTCCAGTTTTAGCACGTGCAGATATAGGTATTGCAATGGGTGGCATTGGTTCCGATGCAGCGATCGAAGCTGCTGATGTTGTCTTAATGTCGGATGAACCTTCAAAAATTGTAGATGCAATTAAAATCGCTAAACGTACAAGACAAATTGTATGGCAAAACATCTTTTTTGCTTTAGCAGTTAAAGGATTTTTCTTATTACTAGGCGTAATCGGAATAGCTACAATGTGGGAAGCAGTCATTTCAGACGTTGGTGTTACTGTATTAGCTGTATTGAATTCGATGAGAGTACTAAGACATAAATAAAGCTTAAAAACTCAGATTAAACGAAATTAGTCTGAGTTTTTTTCTTATTTAAGCAGAGCGTTTTCTTTTTTTGATAAAAAGGAAGATCATAACGACTAATCCAATCGCTAACATTCCATAAATTATATTGGAGTACACATCCATATACTCAACAATCTTTTCCCAGGATGCACCGACTGATGCACCAACTAAAACTAAAATTGTATTCCATATTAATGAGCCTAAAGTTGTAAATAACAAAAAGATCCAAAAATTCATTCGAGCCATTCCAGCTGGTATAGAAATTAAACTACGTATTAATGGAATTAGTCTACAGAAAAAGACTGTCCAAACACCGTACTTTGAAAACCATTCGTCTGCTTTATGGACATCCTTTTTAGTTAAACGTAAAAAATGCCCCCAACGGTCTACGATTTTTTCTAACGTTTTTATATCTAGTAAAGTACCAATCCAAAAAAGTATGATTGCTCCAATTACTGATCCTAAAGTTGAAAAGAAAATAACACCTATTTTAGATAGTGAAGATTCTGTAGTCATGAACCCACCAAACGTTAAAATTACTTCGGAAGGAATTGGAGGAAATATGTTTTCTAATGCAATTAATAAAAAGATACCTAAATAGCCAAATGTATCCATCGTTTCAATAATCCAGTTTTGCATGAATTTACCTCAGGTTTGATTTTTTATTTTTGAGAAATAATTAGAAATTTTCAATATTCCTTGTGGAAAAATATACTATGTAACTAGTGATTTAGGCAAGTGATTGTGAAACTTGTAACAGAATTATAATAAATGAACAACTAATATGAGTAAGTAAGCAAGCAGGTGAAATTTAGTTACTCATAAAGGGTTCATGAGTAAGTAAAAAAGCAAGAATGTGAGATTTAGTTACTCATGAGGGGTTCATAAGTAAGTAAAAAAGCAAAAATAGGAAATTTAGTTACTCATAAAGGGTTCATGAGTAAGTAAAAAAGCAAGAATGTGAGATTTAGTTACTAATAAAAGGGTTCAATAATATGTAAACTTTGCAGCTGATGGTCATTTTGGATTAGCATTATAGGTGGAAAAGCTTGCGGACAAATTTATTGATACTGAATTAATTTTTGAAAATCAGAGGATTTAGAGCAGTTGATAGAGAATTAAAGTAGATTAATATAAAAGCAGAAATTAGATTTGGTTATAATACTTCTCCTAATCTAAAGAAATATAATTAGCTAATTAGGAATAATGTCTTAGTAAAAAAAGGAGGATGGATATGTTTAAGGTTCATATAAGTGAGGATTTATCAATCAATTTATTAACTCCGAAATATGCAGCAACATTAGTAGAAGCACTGAAGGAAAACCAAAACTCCTTAAAAGAATGGTTGATTTGGGCTGAAAATATTCCATTGATCGAGGATTATCAAAAATCGATTATACCTATGTGGTTACAAAAATTTGCTGATAATAATGGTTTTGAAGCGGGAATATTTTATAAAAATGAATTCGTAGGTATGTTGGGATTACATTATATAGACTGGTCGAATCAAACAACTGAAATAGGCTATTGGTTAAGTGATCATGTACAAGGTAAAGGAATAATGACTCGTGCTGTAGAAGGTTTAGTTTCATATTGTTATGATGAGCTTAATCTTAATCGAGTTGTGATTAGAGCGGCTGTTGAAAATGGGAAGAGTAGGGCAATTCCTGAACGTTTAAATTTTAAACAAGAAGGTGTCCAAAGAGAAGCACAGCAAATTAGAGATAAGTTTTATGATATTGCTGTTTATAGTATGTTGAAAAATGAATGGAAAAAATAAGTTGATAGATTTGCGTTAGCTTAACATGCTAACGCTTTTTTGTGGAGTAATTATGATGGAGGAAAAAAATGACTTATAATACAATCTTATTCGATTTAGATGGTACATTAACGGATCCAAAGGTAGGGATTTTGAACTCGCTAAAGTATGCATTACATAAAATGAATATAGCTATTCCATTAGAAGCAGAGCTTTTAAAATTTATTGGACCTCCGATTCAACAATCTTTTTCTGAAATGTTTCAATTAAATGAAAAAGAAATGGTAAATGCAGTTCGTTTTTATCGTGAATATTTTTCGCAGAGTGGTATGATTGAAAATAATGTATATGATGGGATACGTGAACTTCTAAGCGATCTGCAAAAGGAGAAAAAAAGGCTATATGTAGCGACTTCAAAACCAACTATTTTCGCAAAGAAAATATTGAGCCATTTTCAACTCGATGTGTTCTTTGTGGATATTGTTGGAAGTGAACTAGATGGCACAAGAATCGATAAAGGTGAGATCATTGAGTATATTTTTGAAATGAATAATGACCTTTCTAAGGAAAATTCGGTAATGGTTGGAGAGCGACTTCACGATATAAAAGGTGCAAAAATCGCTAATATAGATGCGATTGGAATAACTTACGGTTATGGAAGTGAGTTAGAATTAACTGATGCAGGAGCGAATGCAATTGTTAATCGTGTAGATCAGCTGAAAAACGTGTTATTAAATGAAAGTAAGGTAATGGTCTAATAATGAAGGAGGAGTTTGATTGAAGAGTGGAAAAATACATTATGCTTGGATTATTTTAATTGTTACATTCTTATCCGTCATTATTGCAGCAGTAACAAATACGATGTCTGGAGTGATGATGATTCCTTTTGAAAAGGAATTCGGTTGGAATAGAGCATCAATTTCTGGTGCGTTTGCGATCTGTATAACTCTTGTTGGATTCTCTGGTCCATTTATTGCTGGATTATATCAAAAGTTTAGTGTAAGAAAAGTATTGCTAGTCGGTATGGGAACCTTATTAACGGCTATTTTACTAACAACGATTATGTCACAAATTTGGCATTTATTTATCATTTGGGGAATCATTATTGGATTAAGTGCGGGGGCATTTTTGACGGTTTTAAATGCTTATGTTGCAACTACCTGGTTTGAAAAAAAGCGTGGTTTAGCACTAGGTCTTTTAACTTCTAGTTCAGCAGCAGGACAGCTTGTTTTCTTGCCACTTATGGCCTATATCGTTGAAAGTTATTCATGGAGAAATGCCGTTTTAACTATATTTTCTTTTGGTGTTTTCATTTATGCTTTACTTTGGATTTTTATGAAGAATGATCCAGCAGATGTTGGGGTTTTACCTTTAGGGGCTGAAAAAAGTAATCAGAAGCAAGCGAACAATATTAATCCAGTGACGGCAGCTTTTGATGGGTTTAAGTTAGGTGCTAAATCGAAAGTTTTTTGGTTATTAGCTGGAAGTTTCTTCGTTTGTGGCTTTTCAACTAGTGGTTTGATCGGTACTCATTTTATCTCACTTTGTATTGATTATGGATATAAAGAGGTCACGGCTGCTAGTATATTAGCGTTCATGGGAATATTTAATATTATAGGAACAACTTTATCTGGATATATTTCCGATCGCTTTGATAATCGTTGGTTATTATTTTGGTATTATGGTTTAAGAGGATTATCATTACTAATACTGCCTTTTGCTTTATCTACTAATTCAATCATTTATTTAAGTGCTTTTGCCATTTTCTATGGAATGGATTGGATTGCTACAGTACCTCCGACTATTAAACTAGCGACGGATCATTTTGGGAAAGAGAAGGTTGGGGTAATCTATGGATGGATTTATACTGCCCATCAATTAGGTGCTGGAGCTGCAGCATATGGTGGCGGTTTAGTTTATTCTTGGTTAAATGCCTATCAATCCATCTTTATTGCAGCGGGAATCTTTTGTCTAGTCGCTACTTTATTTGTACTTAATATTAAAAGAAGAGCGGTATTAAATCAGAATCTTTCTGCATAGAAGGAAGATTAATAAAAAATATTAAATAATTGAGGTAGAATGGATGACCTATCTTTATAAAATAACAAAAGAAAAATATAAAATAATGCGCGAAAAAAATTGTTTTTGGGAAGGTAAGATTCGTAAAATTTGTGAATTAGAAAAGATTGATTATAAGAAGCTTACTCGATTTTCGTACGGTGGAAATATTGTTTTTAGTATAGATGGTGAAATTGTCATTAAATTATATCCTTCTTATGTGAATGACGAGTTCATAAAGGAGAAGCAGGTTCTTAAGTTTTTGAACGGCAGAACGCTATCTGTAGATGTTCCCAAATTAATTTCAACTGGACAATTTGAAGGCTGGAGTTATTTAGTAATGAGTGAACTAAAAGGGACTCTTTTAATTGATGTCTTTGATGACCTGTCTTTTGAGGAGAAAAAGCAAATTGCGTTTGATTTAGGAAAAATAATAAGAGAAATCCACGGGGCAACGGTCACAACAAATCAAGATGATTATGATCATTGGATGAAATTTATTACGAATCAATTGGAGCAAGTAGAAAACCATCATAAAAACAACGAAATGAATGATGAATTATTTACCCAATTAACTAGCTATATAGAAGATAAAACATTACAACGAAGAGAACAAATCGTGTTATTAACTGGAGAATACACACCATTTAATTTAATCATGAATAAAGTTGATGACATGTGGCGGTTTACTGGTTTAATTGATTTTGCCGATTGCTTTATAGGAAACTCAAAATATGATTTACTTGGACCAATAGCGTTTATGTTTTATCCATTTGAAGGACTAAATAAAATTTTTCTCGAGAGCTATGGCTATACGGAAAACGAATTAAACGAAGGCTTACAAAAAGAATTAATGACCTATTTATTACTTCATCGTTTTAGTAATATTAGTTTCTATCAAGAAAAATCTGAAGTAGCTAAGAAAGCTACTACGTTAAAAGAATTAGAAAATATATTTTTTAATTTTAAGTAATTAACAATAAAAAGTGCATCGAGAATGGCTTGAATAAGTCAATTTCGATGCACTTTTTGTATTCAATTTAATGCAATTAAAAATGGATATAACTCAGCTGTCATTACATTCTTTTTAACAGCAGGATCATTTTGCATGATCTCCTCAGCATGCTGTAAGCTTTCTGTATTTAAGATGACGATACCAAATTCAGCTTGTTCCGTTCTTCCTGCTAAAGATACTATCTTTTCTTTATTTAAGTTTTGTAGATAATGAAAATGCTCTGATACAATACTTTGTTCTTCTTCCGTTGAATCATGTAAAAAAGTTGATCGAACTGGTTTTAAAACATAAATAAAGTTTTCCAATTAAGCCACATCCTATCATATATACGAGTTATTACTATGGAATCTGGTTAAATCCATTAGTTTTTCTCCATAATATAATTTAAGGGTGAAATATACAAATGCCATTTGGAGCAATATGTATTAGGCTTTCAAGAGCAAAAGATGAAGTAGATAGTAAACAGTAGAAGAATCATCGAAATCGATTGATTAAACGATATATCGAGAAAATTTATCAGCGAAGTTGGGAAATATAAAATGAGGTGAATAAATGATGAATGACGATGAAAAATTAGACACGATCACAGAGGTAGTTAATCAAATAAATTCTTTAATAACTAATGAGAATTTTAAAACATATCCTAAAATGGAAATTCTTGCGTTAATTCAAGATGAAAACGAATATAAGGTTCCTATTGGAACATCTATTACATTTAGTAAAAATGATGATAAATTACATTTTAATAGTGAAGTCGGACATGTAAACTACTTAAAGGAATTGAAAGAAGAAGATATTATCCCTCTTGAAGAAAAGCTAAAATCAATTTCTAAATATATAAATTACTATTAATTTTAAGGACAGCTATGACTGTCTTTTTTTATTAAATCCGAATATTATTATCTGTTTTTAGCTTTTAATATCTATTAGGAGTCAGGCAATGATCAATGTAAACCTATTGTTTATAATAAATTCGAGAAATCCTTGAGTAGATTCCATAATAATTATTATACTAGTTATACTATAGCATGGAATGACGGGATGTAAGGGGAGCATTATGAAGGAAATAATTAGAGAAAAACTAAAACAAATAGAAATTGAACATGATGTAAAAATACTATTTGCAGTTGAGTCCGGTAGTAGAGCGTGGGGGTTCCCATCTAAAGACAGTGATTTTGATGTACGTTTTGTTTATGTTCATCGCAGAGATTGGTATTTAAGTATTGACCAAAAACGTGATGTAATTGAATATCCAATCAATGATTTACTCGACTTTAGTGGGTGGGACTTAAAAAAGGCACTTAATCTTTTCGCAAAATCAAACCCGGCCTTATTGGAATGGTTAAGATCTCCAATTGTTTATCATGATGATTTAACGATTTCAGTAGAATTAAGAAAAATCGGTAATGAAATTCTTTCTAAAAAGGCGTGTATTTACCATTATCTCCATATGGCCAAAGGGAATTACCGTGATTATTTGCAAGGTGAAGAAGTTAAGATTAAAAAGTATTTTTACGTATTAAGACCTATTTTAGCTTGTATATGGATACAAAAATACAATGAAATTCCTCCAATTTTGTTTGATGAACTATTAGAGATGGAAGGGTTAGAACAGGAATTTAAAGAAGAAGTAGACAAGTTATTAATCCGAAAAAAACAAGGGGAAGAATTAGATTTAGAGCCTAGAAAAAAAGTATTAAATGAATTTATAGAAAATAAAATTCAGTTTTTTGAAGAGTATGTGAAGGGCATTACTGAATCAAACAAGGTGAATATTGAGAACTTAAACGAACTATTTCGAACTACAATTGAACATTCATGGGAAAAATAGAATAGACTGCACACTTTTTGGGAAAAATTTCTTTGTATGTTAACAAAGAAATTGGAGTGTGAATGAAGTTGGCAAATTTAGAAAGTCTATTAAATCAACAACTGGCGAATTGGAATGTGTTATATGTAAAATTACATAACTATCATTGGTATGTAAAAGGACCGAATTTCTTTACTTTACATGAAAAATTTGAATTGTATTATGACGATGCAAAAGTAATGGTAGATGATTTAGGAGAACGTATTTTAACAATTGGTGCAAAACCAATTGCTACACTTCGTGAATACTTAGAAACGGCTACGATTAAAGAAGGGAATCATACGTTTTCTGCAGAAGAAATGGTATCTGATCTGATTAAAGACTATGAAAAAGTTGTACAAGAATCGCGTGATGTGATCTCGGTAGCAGAAGAAAGTGATGATCAAGAAACAGCGGACTTATTCCTAGGTAAGATTGCTGAAATTGAAAAGATGCTTTGGATGTTAAAGTCATTTCTTGGTAAATGAATAAATATTAAAAAAGATGAATTAACCTATCATTACATATGATTGGTTAGTTCATTTTTTTTTATTTTACCCGATGTTTTTCATCTTGTTTACTAGTGTGAAACGAGTGTTTATAAGGGTTTGGGTGACGCTTTAAAATTATTTATAAAAATTTACCAAAAAAAACTAAAAAACCAATTGTATAATTATTTATATTTGTGTATAATCATTCATTATATAAGAAATCTGAGCTTCTAAAAAAGGGGATGGATTTATGAGTAAAGTATTGAAAGAAAATCATGTAAAGAAAAATGGTTATATTCAAAAGACAAAAGGGAATGTTACAAAAGGGAATTTTAGTTCTGTAAAGTGGTCGGATTTTAAAGGGAAAAATTTTCTTTCTATAAGTGAGTTTTCATCGAGTGAATTATTATTCTTACTTGAAAAATCATTAGAAATGAAAAATATGCAAAAGGCAGGAGAGGCACATCCTTATTTAAAAAATAAAGTGCTAGGGATGATTTTTGAAAAGAATTCTACGAGAACGAGACTATCATTTGAAATCGCTATGATGCAATTAGGTGGTCATGCAATTTTTATGAGCAGTAAAGATTTACAACTAGGTAGAGGAGAAACTGTTCATGATACATCGAAAGTATTTTCTCGTTATGTAGATGGGGTCATGATTCGAGCAAATACTCATGAAATGTTGACCGAGTTTGCTGAGCACTCGTCAATTCCTGTTATTAATGGTTTAACAGATCTGCATCACCCCGCTCAAATCATGGCTGATTTCTTAACGATTCTTGAGCATAAAGGTAGATTAAAAGGTTTGAAGATTGCTTATGTAGGAGATGGAAATAATAACATCTGTCATTCGTTAATTGAAGGTGCAGCTAAGCTAGGTGTTTACTTAACGATTGCATGTCCCGTTGGGTATGAACCGAATAAAGTTGTACTTCAATCGATGAAGCATGTTGCAAAAACAACTGGAAGTATTATTGAAGTGGTGAATAATCCTGTAGATGGTGTAAGTAGAGCTGATGTTGTGATAACGGATGTTTGGACCAGTATGGGGCAAGAGAACGAGACTGAAATTCGCTTAAAAGATTTTAGCCCGTATCAAGTAAATGATCATTTATTAGAAAACGCAAAAGATGATTATTTATTCATGCACTGCTTACCTGCACATAGAGGGGAAGAAGTAACAGCTTCAGTAATTGATGGTAAGCATTCCGTAGTATTTGATGAAGCTGAAAATCGACTTCACGCTCAAAAAGCGATCTTAGTTGCATTAATGGGTAATTTATAATTCTAAAAATCTATTATATTTTTTAAAAATCTAATCGGGGGTAATAACATGGGAAATGAAAAAATTGTTTTAGCATATTCAGGTGGTTTAGATACGTCAGTTTGTATTAAATGGTTACAGGAGAAATATAACTACGATGTGATCGCACTTTGTCTAGATCTAGGTGAAGGAAAAGATGTTGAAGCTGTTCGTCAAAAAGCGTTAAATTTAGGGGCAATTAAGTCTTATATGATCAATGTAAAGGACTTATTTGCAAATGAATATATTGTCCCGGCTCTAAAGGCGAATGCATTATATGAAGGAAAGTATCCACTATCATCTGCCCTATCAAGACCGTTAATCGCAAAATTATTAGTCGATGTAGCAAAGCAAGAAGGTGCAGTTGCAGTAGCACACGGTTGTACTGGAAAAGGAAATGATCAAGTTCGTTTCGAAGTTTCAGTAATGGCATTGAATCCGAATCTTAAAGTAGTGGCGCCTGTTCGTGAATGGGGTATGACACGTGATGAGGAAATTCAGTACGCACATGAAAATGGTGTTCCAATTCCGGTCGATCTAGATAATCCATTTTCAATTGATGCAAATATTTGGGGAAGAGCATGTGAAGCAGGTGTATTAGAAAATCCATGGAATGAAGCACCGGAAGAAGCTTTTGATTGGACGAATGCAATTGAAAATACTCCGGATGTTCCTGAATATATTGAAATTGAATTTTCAAAAGGTGTACCTGTTAGCTTGAACGGTCAGCCTATTGACCTAGTTCAACTAATTGAACAATTAAATGTTATTGGTGGAAAGCATGGCCTTGGAAGAATCGACCATATTGAAAATAGATTAGTAGGCATAAAATCACGTGAAGTATATGAAAATCCAGCAGCGCTAATCTTAATTAATGCTCATAAAGAATTAGAATTCCTTACATTGCCACGTGAGGTGACAAATTTTAAAGTAAGTGTTGAACAACAATTTTCAAAAATGCTTTATGATGGATTGTGGTATTCACCATTAATGGGTGCTTTAGATGCGTTTGTAAATACAACACAAGAAACAGTAAGTGGTATTGTTCGAGTGAAATTATTTAAGGGCACTCATACAGTAGTAGGTAGAAAATCGGAAACTAGTCTATATAATGAAGAGCTTGCAACCTATTCAAAGGGTGATTTATTTGATCATAATGCAGCAGTAGGATTTATTAAACTATGGGGATTACCAACAAAGGTATATAGCGAAGTTACACAGAAAAATAAAGTTTTAAGTAAATAAAAAATAGGGTTGATGAAGGAGGCAGTTATGTCAAAACTTTGGGGCGGACGTTTTACGAAGGAAACAAACCAATTAGTAGAAGAATTTACGGCATCAATTGAATTTGATCAAATAATGGCTAAAGAAGATATAGCTGGTAGTATCGCACATGCAACGATGCTTGGAGAATGTGGCATAATTGAAATAGGTGAAGCCGAATTAATAATAGAAGGTTTAAATAATATCTTAAAAAAAGTTGAGAAAAATGAGGTTCAATTTAGCATCGAAAATGAAGATATTCATATGAATATCGAAAGCTTGTTAATTGAAGAAATCGGTCCTGTAGGAGGGAAACTACATACAGGGCGTAGTCGAAATGATCAAGTAGCAACGGATATGCACCTTTTTTTAAAAAATAATACGTCCTCCATTATTGATTTAATTGAAGAAGTTCAAAATAAAATCGTTACGCAAGCAAAAAAGCATGTAAATACAATAATGCCTGGGTATACGCACTTACAAAGAGCACAGCCTGTTTCATTTGCACATCATTTACTTGCGTATTTTTGGATGCTTGAGCGTGACAAAAGCCGATTCATAGATAGTTTAAAACGAGTGGATATCTCACCATTAGGAGCAGGTGCATTAGCTGGAACTACATTTCCAATTAACCGTCAACGTACTGCTGAATTACTTGGTTTTAGCGATATTTATCATAATAGTTTAGATGCAGTAAGCGATCGTGATTTTATCGTAGAGTTCCTTTCTGATTCATCATTACTTATGACACATATTTCTAGACTATCAGAGGAATTTGTTATTTGGTCTAGTCAAGAATTTCAGTTTATCGAATTGGACGATGCTTTTTGTACCGGCTCTAGTATTATGCCACAGAAAAAAAATCCAGATGTTCCAGAATTACTTCGAGGTAAAACTGGCAGAGTCTATGGCAGCCTAATCGGGTTATTAACTGTTTTAAAAGGACTACCTCTAGCATATAACAAGGACATGCAAGAAGATAAAGAAGGTATGTTTGATACTGTTTATACTGTCGTAGGAACACTGCAATTACTTTCTGGAATTATCGATACAATGAAAGTAAACGAAAAACGTATGTACGAAGCTGTTAAAAATGATTATTCTAATGCTACTGATCTTGCTGATTACTTAGTTCGAAAAAATATCCCATTCCGACAAGCTCATGAAATCGTTGGAAAAACGGTTCTATATGCTATAGAGAATCATAAATTTCTTGGGGAATTAAATCTTGAGGAATTTAAGATGATTAATGAAGTGTTTGAAGAAGATATTTATCATACTTTAAATCCAAAAACGGTTATGGAAGCAAGAATTAGTGAAGGTGGAACTTCTACAAATGAAGTTTGGAAACAAATAGTAAAAGCGGAAGAGTGTTTAAGCTTTACAACGAATATGGTATAATTTTCTAATTGAAAACGTCCAATCATTTGGACGTTTTTTTGTGCTTCTAATTATTAATAATTTTCTATTCATTATGCAAATACTAGAAGTAGTTACTAAAAAAAGGTAGGTATGATATGAGCACGCAACAAAAAAGTAGGGTATTTAGAGCATCAGAAGGTATTGCACATGCTGTTTTCGTCATGATCGGTATCGGTTCTTTACTGGAGAGTATTGGGAAAATTTTTCATTTTGAATCCTTAATGACGATCGGATTTTCAACTAAGTTATTAATGGCACCCGCCATTGGTGCAGGTATAGCTGTTTTATTAGGTTCAAGTACATTAATCATATTTTCTGCAATGGCTGCTGCGATTATTGGTTCTGGAGCATTATTAATGGTAGATACGGCAATGACCATTAAAATGGGTGAACCAGTAGGAGCATTATTATCAGCTTTAGTTGCAATCCTGATTGGAAAAGCTGTTCAAGGTAAAACGAAACTAGATTTAATGGTCGTGCCTTTATTTGCCATCTTAATTTCAGGTTTAGTTGGATTATATTTATCAAAATGGATTTCTCCAATCTTAATAGCGGTTGGGAATTTTATTAAAAGTTCAACAGAAGGTTCACCAATTATTGCTTCAATTGTATTAGCAGTCGTTTGGGGGATTTTAATTGTTTCGCCTGCTTCCTCTGCTGCATTAGCAATTGCATTGAATTTAGATGGACTTGCTGGCGGGGCTGCTTTAGCAGGATGTGCAGCACAATTTGTTGGTTTAGCTGTTATCTCAGCACGGGAGAATGATCCAGGAAGTATTCTTGGTTTATTAATCATTACTCCTAAATTACAGCTACCAAATGTAACAAGGAATATTAGGATACTCATACCGACCATAATTGCAAGTGCTGTGGCAGGACCAGTATCAGCTTTTTTATTTCATATTGAAGCACCAAAAGAAATCGCTGGATTAGGATTATGTGCATTTGTTGCACCAATGAATTTATTAGCTTCTTATGGAAGTGCAGTTATTATACCAATGATTGTTACTTATGTATTAGTTCCAGGAATCGTTTCGTATATTGTGTACATATTCTTAAAACAAGCGAATATGATTAAAGCTGGAGAGTTGAAAATATTATAAAAATAGAACAATATCTCTGCTGTATCAAGATGTTTGATTGAAACATACTAAATTACAAGAATTAAGTTTAGAATAGACTGTAAATCGACTAAAATATAACGAAAACCTGTAAAAGAGCATTGAAATTTTTCATTATTGATGCAGCTACTTCCCAACAAAAAATGAGTACTATTCACAGTACTCATTTTTGTTGTTCATTGACTACTTATTAAATTACACTTTTATCGATCCATAAAAAATAACTTCAATCCAATTCCTGTAAAAATAGCGCCTTGTGCTAGATTGATAATTTTAGATGATTTCTCATTTTGTAACAGTTTTTCACCTAAGCTACCTGCAAAAACAGCTATAATTGAAAATACAAGGAAAGTTAATACCATAAAAGTTAAACTAAAACGATCATCTGTAGAGGAACTGAAATACCGTTTTTTTCTATAAATTGAGGTAAAAACGCTAGAAAGAATAACGAAACCTTTGGATTTTAGTGCATTCATTAAAAATCCACGACGATATAAGTATAAGGTTGGTAATGTTTGTTTTTTTTGGTTTTGTGAATGAGCCAACTTCATTACTTGAACGGAACGATTGGTAAGCTAAATAAAGTAAATAAAAAGCACCTAAGTATTTTAAAATGGAAAAAGCGATATCTGATTTATACAAGATGGCAGATAATCCGATTGAAGCAGCTAGTGTATGGATTGTAACTCCTGAACAAAGACCACATGCAGTTGCAATTCCTTCTTTTTTTCCATATGAGATACTTTGAGCCATAACAAAAATATTATCTGGTCCAGGTGCTATAATTAATAATAAGGACACACCTATATATGACAAGTAAATGGTTAAATCCAATGAAATACCTTCTATCCATTTATTGTTTATTTTTATAATACTTTACAATGAAAAAGACAGGAAAAGTCGGTAAAGAAAAGTAGAAAATGATTTTAAAGGAGAGGTTAATGTGAGCGAGAAGGAAAAAATGATAAATGGTGAGATGTATTTGGCGTGGGATGAGCAATTAGTTGAAGAAAGAGTTAATGCTCGACGTTTGTCACGTGAATATAATTTAACGCTAGAAACTGAAAACAATAAAAGAGAAAGTCTATTAAAACAATTATTTGGTTCGACGGGTGAAACTATAAATATTGAACCTACCTTTAGATGTGATTATGGATACAATATTCATGTAGGTGAAAATTTTTATGCCAACTTTGATTGTGTCATCTTGGATGTTTGCCCGGTTTATATTGGCGTAAATTGTTTTATGGCACCCGGTGTACATATTTATACCGCTACACATCCACTTGATCCAGTTGAGAGGGCTAGTGGAGCTGAATTTGGTAAACCAGTTACGATTGGTGATAATGTTTGGATTGGTGGAAGAGCGATTATAAATCCAGGAGTAAAGATTGGACATAATGTTGTCATCGCATCTGGTTCTGTTGTAACAAAAGATGTTCCAGATAATGTAGTCGTTGGAGGTAATCCTGCGAGAATTATTAAGGATATTAAATAAGAGATGCAAAAGTCCTTTTTAGAAAAGCTTAAGCGAGTAGGTATTTCTTTTAATGCTGGAAATGGAGGGCTATATGATTTGTTTTTTCATTTGTATATTACTAGGTTTTTTACTGTTAGTTTATATGTTCATAGAAGCTCATCAAAATATAGTAAGAAAACATGAATTTTCTTTCTCAAATACGCCACTTGAAAAGCCAATTAGACTATTTTTTATTTCAGATATTCATAGAAGAAAAATTAATTCTGCTATTATAAATAAAATGTCTAATCAAGTTGATCTTGTCATAATTGGTGGTGATCTTTTAGAAAAAGGAGTGCCTCTAAAAAGAATTGAACAAAATATCCAAAAACTAAGTAGTCTCGGAAAGGTCTTCTTTGTTTGGGGAAATAATGATATCGAAGTGGAAAAGAAGGATATAGAGAAAATATTTAAAAAATGGAATGTAGTTGTATTGAAAAATGCATCTGTTACTGTAAATCATTTACAAAGAGAATGGTCACTAATTGGAGTAGATGATTTGAAAACTGGGAAGGTGGATCTTGACCTTGCTTTTCAAGATGTAAAACAAAATGTATTTAAGATTTTAGTTAGTCATAATCCAAGAGTCTTAAAGTTACTAAAGAAAGAACAAGGAGTTTCTCTTGTTTTAAGTGGTCATACACATGGAGGCCAAATAAGGATTTTCGGATATGGTCCTTATGAAAAAGGTAAAACGCATGTGTATGAGGGGATAACTCAAATAATAAGTAATGGATATGGTACTACGACTATACCACTTAGATTAAGTGCAAGGCCGGAAACTCATTATATTGTTATTAAGAGTATATAAAGTCATTAGGAGGAGATACATTCGTATCTTCTTTTTTTATTAGAACTTTTTTCATATTTTTCTTTGTAAAAAAATATGAACGACAAATAAATATGAAATTTTAGCAAAATTAGAGGATTGTAATAATTATTAGTAATTATTTCTAATTTTTCTTTTTTTTTATTAAAAAACTCAAAATTCACCCAAATAAAAATTGTATGAAAATGACGTTTTATAAAGCTTTTTAATAAATAGTTCTATAAATAAGATCAATTATCTTCTTTTTTTTATAGTTTATTTGATGAATTACCCCAATTTACGATGTCGATTACTAGCGATAAAATTAAAAAAAGAAAGAGAATTGTCAAAAGTCAAAAAATAAAAAATGGGGGAGAACAGGTGAGTAAAAGAAACTTTAAAATGAGTTTAGCTAAAACAACGATCAGTGCATTGGTTGTGGGCTCGATGATTCCATTTAACGTACTAGCAGCTACACCAAATGCGAGCACAGAAAAAACGGTCATGGGTTCACTGGCACAAAACACAAGCACACCAGACTTAACAGCTGAGCAAATCGACGCTTTAAAGAAAGTGTCACCAGAAAGTGGCGTAAAAATTTCGCCAAAAATTGATACGACAAGCTCAAAACCAGTTAAGGTTATTGTCGAATTTACACAAGCGCCAGCAAAAATAAGTGTACTGAAAAAAGCAGTGGAGGGCGAAAAAACGACATTAAGCGCAGAAACTAGCGCAGTTAACTCGTCACACGCTACATTCAAGTCATTTATTAAAGGGTTAAATAATAGTGCAAATAAAACGAATGCAGTAAATGCATTATCTGTTTCACCAAACGAAGTATCTAATGAAACATCCGACCAAACTGGGGACGCTACCGCTCAAATTACGCGTGAATACACACATGCATTAAACGGGGTGGCAATGACACTACCAGGTAACTTAGTTGAGAAATTATTTGATTCTGGTGTAGTAAATCGTGTATTAAACGATGACCTAGTAAAGCTTGACCCAAGTGAACTGAAAGCTACTGCTGAAAGTGAACAAGGTGGGAATAATTTAGCAGAAAATTATATTCCATTACCAGGAATTGAAGATTTGCATAAAGAGGGCACTACTGGAAAAGGAATCAATGTAGGGGTTATCGATACAGGAGTTGACTACAATCACCCAGATTTAACAGACGTATATAAAGGCTACCGTGCAAAAAGTGGAGAAGATGCAAGCAAAATCGATCCTGCAACAGTTAAAGGTTGGGATTTTGTTGATAATGATGCCGATCCTATGGAAACAACATTCGATGATTGGGTAAAAGCTGGCAAACCTGAAAGTGATGAACCGTATTACACGTACCACGGTACACACGTATCAGGTACGATTGCTGCTCAAGCGAAAAATAATGTAGAATTCCCAGCTCAAGGTGTTGCACCAGGCGTGAACTTGTATGACTATCGTGTACTAGGTCCTTACGGTACAGGGTATACAGATGGGATTGTTGGTGGGATTGATAAAGCAATACAAGATGGTATGAAAGTTATCAACTTATCTCTTGGGGCACCAGTTAATAATCCATTATCAGCTGAAGCTGTGGCAATTAATAACGCAACCATTGCAGGTGTAACATGTGTTATTTCAGCAGGAAACTCTGGTCCAGGTGAAGGGACACTAGGTACACCAGGTGCATCAGCACTTGCCATTACAGTTGGAGCAAGTGATTTCCCAGTTAGTATACCAATTGCGTCAGCAAAAGTTGGAAATGAAACATTTACTGACTTCAAGTTACTTGGAAAAGGATACAATGATCATGTGTCAGATTTAGTGAACAAAACGTATCAAATCGTGGATGTTGGTTTAGCACAAGCAGCTGATTTTAAAGATGCGAACGGCAATCCAATCGATTTAACTGGAAAAGTTGCACTTATTGCACGTGGTTCAAGCCCGTTAGCTGAAAAAATTACAAACGCAGCGAAAGCAGGCGCGGTTGCAGCAATTATGAGTAATAATATTGATGGGGACATTGATGCTTACTTAGCAAGTAATGATGGCTTTATACCAACATTCCGTATTTCAAAAGCTGACGGTGAACGTTTACGTAGTGTAGCAGGCACAAATACAATCACTTTTACGAATGTAAGTACAACAAATACAGAAGGGAACCACTTGGCAAGTTTTAGTTCAAGAGGACCAGTTGCTGCAACATATGACATTAAACCAGATGTTGTTGCACCAGGTGTATCGGTATACTCAACTTATCCATATTACGTTCATAGCCCAGATAAAGTAGACTATAGTAACGCGTATTCTCGTATTTCTGGTACATCGATGGCGTCGCCTCATGTAGCAGGTATTGCTGCACTAATCTTACAAGCCCATCCCGATTATACACCAGCTGATGTGAAAGCAGCGTTAACAAACACTGCTGGAAATCTAGACGGCAATTATTCTGTATACGAACAAGGTGCTGGTTTAGTCAATGTGGTGAAAGCAGTAAAACGTGACGTGAGTTTTAAAGCGCAAGACACAACTACAAACATTGATAGTAATGGTGGTAGTGTGACCTTGAATTACGAAAAAGGTTCATTAACGTTTGGCGCAGTGTATAAAAAAGACGGTACGGTCAATACAAGTAATCGAACAGTGAAAGTAAAAAATCGAGGAAACTCTGACAAAACGTTTGATATCTCTACAACTTTCATAAAACCAAATGCAACAGTTAGTGACGCAACTAAAAACGGCATTACGGTGACTACTAGTTCACCATCACTAACAGTAAAAGCTGGTGAAACAACGAACTTTACAGCAACTTTGAACGTGCCAGATACAGCGGAATATGGCCGATACGAAGGTTATTTGAACATTGTTAATCATGACGACCCAAGTGAGACGTATCGCATGCCATTGGCTGTTCGCTCGGTAGAAAAAGGAATTAGCAATATACAAATGGATAATCCAGCGGCCCCTACCCGACAACCGGTAATATATTCGGACTTCAACGGATTTTCAGGTCGCCAACTAAAGTTCCGTTTTAACAGTCCAATGAAGTATTTCTGGATCGTTATTTATGACAAAGACGGCAATCCAATCGGTGCAGCAACGGATTCCCCATTAAATGTGAGTAGTGCTCCAACCGATACTGATCTTATTGCAAGCATTGACCCAAGCACATACTATCCGTTTATTGGAGATCCAAAACTGGAAAGAGCAAATATGTTCACAAAAGCAGCATTACCAGAAGGGCAATATACGTTAAAAATACGTGCAACTGATACGACTAACATGTTTGCAAAAACGTATGAAAAATCACAACTGTTTGTAGTTGATAACACGTTGCCGACGTTAACCTATAAGGACCATAAACCTGGCGTGTACGAGTTAGAAGATAAAGATTTTACTGATGAAATACAAAATGGTAACACATATAACGCATTCTGGGTACACACAAACCTATGGGATGAAGGTACAGCGAAACTTGCTCCACTTGGAATAACGCAGTCAGCGAATATTTTATGGTACTATCACAATAGTATTGGGTACCCAGATGGTGATTTCCCAGTGGATGCAAATGGCGATGCAAAATTCGGAATTGAAAAAGCCGATATCGAAAATGGTCCAACAACAATTACGTTAATGCCAAGTGATGCAGCACATAACGTGGAGCTTATCAATGATTTCCATGAGTACGCGTTTATCAAAAAAGGATCACCGTATATGGTACCAACTTATGACAAACAAAAAGTTTCCTTAAACGATACAATCACGATGACGTTAAACTTAAACAACGTGAAAGATATGATGTCAGGCACTTTTAACTCAATGTACTACCAAAAATATCTTGAGTTACAAGGCGTAACAGTCAACCCAGTATTCCAAAAGTGGGCAGACCAAAACGGCGTGAAAGTTAATGTGGATACACCAGTGAAAACACCAGATAAGTTATACACAGATAACGCAACTGACGTCAATGTTGGGGCACATTTAACAGGTGGATCAGACTTTAAAGGATTCAATGGCGATAGTCCATTTTTAGATGTGACATTCAAAGTGATAAATGATGCATGGGATATTATGGCATCGAAATTGACACCAGATGATGACACAACAACATTTAGTATGACACAATACGGCACAGATGAAACAAAAGAGATTCCAGCTTTTAGCCGATTAAATCAATTCCAAATCATTCCGAAGCATTCAGAAGTACAAACGTACGTGAAACTTGAAGGGCTTAAAAATAACTACTCAGTGAAGTTGGATAGCATTGGCGCTAAAGGGTATGCACAACTACCGGACGGAACGAAAATACCAGGTACAATTGATAGTTATGGCTACATCGATGTCCAAGGTATTCCACTTTCAAAAGATCCAATTAAGTTCATTGTGGAAGGACCAGGACACTTAAAGAGCATACAATCTATCACACTTGGTAAAAAATCTCCATGGGGTGACGATATTGCAGAGTATAAATACATCGGAAACAGCCAACCTTACGGAGCAGCTGGTGATGTGAACGGCGACGGTGTGATTGACGTTCTTGATGCGAAACGAGTATCTGATAAAATGGGTCAACAAGATAGTGTAAACTACCCAATAGAAGATTTAAATAAAGACGGTATTGTTGATAGTAAAGACATGCAGTTTGTCGCGACTAACTTCGGTAAAACAAATCCAGATGCAACGATTTCACCAAAAGAAGTTATGAAAGTTGACGGTAAAGACTTGTATGCAACAGAAATCTTCAATAAGGCTAAGGTTTATAGTAATGTAAATACGTTCAAAGTTGATTCGAAACATGCTAACTCAGTTACACTTAATTGGTTAGCTGTAGATCCTGCCGGCAATTGGGGTGGATTGAAAATTCAACAGCAATCAAGCAATGATGGTATCACGTGGCCAACTACTTGGACAGATGCAAAACTGGATACACCAATCACAGTTAGCTCTACTAGTGCGAAAGTTATAGGCTTAAGTGATAGTACTTTCTATCGTTTTAGATTAGTTGTTAATGGCGGTTTAAATGGTACACTTAACAGTGGATATTCAAACGTTATTCAGATGACAACATTACTATTAACACCAACTATTGACGTAATTGATGATAATGATACAACAATTACAGGTAAGGCAAATGCGAATGTCAATATTGTTGTGAAAAATAATAGTACTGTAGTAGGTACAGGAAAAACGGATGCAAGTGGAAACTATAGTATTCAAATTAAACCACAAAAAGCAGACAGTGTATTAACAGTTAGTGCAAGTGATGCTTCTGGAAATCAAAGTGAACAAGCATCGATTGTTGTATTAGATCGTACAGCACCAGACGCACCAATTATTAACACAGTTACGAAAAAAGATCAAAAAATCACAGGTAAAACAGAAGCAAATGCGACGGTTGCTATAAAATTCAACAATGTAGTGACAGAAGTACAAGCTGATCAAAATGGGAACTTCAGTTTAGACATACCTCATAAAAGCTATGGCGATTACATTGGATTGGTAATCTCTGTAACTGCAAAAGATGCTGCAGGAAATGTGAGTGCTGCAACTGAAACAGTCATTTTAAACAAATAATAAAAACGGGGAGCCTCTGTGAATGAGGCTCTCTTTTTTCGTCCAAATCTCATTAATAGACTACTAGAAAAACAAACTTGGTAAAAGAAGTTTCCTATATAAAAAAGGTATTTTGCAGTTTTATGGCGAATTATTAATATTGGGTATTTTTCTGTTTGGAGGTTGAAAAATGAAAAAGGTTTTAGTATTAGGTGGGACAAGATTTTTCGGAAAACGACTTGTTCATAAATTAATCGATAAAGGCTATAATGTTTCAATCGCAACAAGAGGACTAACAGAGGATGATTTCGGAGATCGAGTAAGTAGATTTATAATCGACCGACGAAATCCTGAAACATTAGCTAGTTTAAGTAATCTAAAATGGGACCTTGTTTATGATAATATTTGTTATACTCCAAATGAAGCGAAGGAAATTTCTAAACTATTAACGAATCATGTTGGAAGATATATTTTCACTTCGTCTTTAGCGGTTTATGAAACGGGATTAAACCATGTTGAAACTGATTTCGATCCTTACAATTATCCTATTAAGTATAACAATGATAATGAATATTCTTATGCGGAAGGAAAGCGTCTTTGTGAGGCTGTTTTATTTCAAGAAGCAAGTTTTCCGGTGTTTGCGGCTAGATTCCCAATCGTATTAGGACCGGATGATTATACGAAGAGATTACTCTTCCATGTTGATAAAGTTTCAAGTAACGAAGAAATAATTATATCTGATTTAAACAAAGAGATGACCTTTATAGATTCTGATGAAACCGCTAAGTTTTTACTTTGGTTAGGTGAAAATGAATCGATTAAAAGTGGTCCTTTTAATGCGTGTTCTAATGGTGAAATAACATTTCAAGAAATAATAAACATGTGTGAAAAGGAAACTGGAAAAAAGGCTATAATTAACTCTAATGGTGCAGTCGAACATCAATCACCTTTTGATGCTTATAGCGATCAATCATTGAGTAATGAGAAAGCTAAAAAAGAAGGGTTTCAATTTTTAGAGGTACATGATTGGATGAAAAATTTAATTCATTATCATTGTTCACTATAAAAAGTTCATAAAATGTTCAAAAAATAAAATTCCGAATTTCTGGAATTTCCAGGTTTTCGGAATTTTATTGAAGTGAAATTCCGGAATCTCGGAAAAAACTTCGATAAAAATAATTGAAAATTATAAATTAACTTAATATTATTAGAATTATAAAATAAATTTTCATAGTGTAGACAAAGTCCCAAATAGATTAAATACGGTCTTTCTAAAAACTCATAATAACTTGGCATACTATTTGCTTGTTTTATTAGCAGAAGGAAAATCCCTTGAAAGGAGCTAAATACAGTAAATAGTGGAATTCAAATTGAAAAATGAATTTGAATGAAAGCGTTATCAAAAAGTGCCAATACGTAAAGATAACAAGGAGGTTATTATGGAAATCTTAATTATTTTATTAGCATTAGGACTTTTAATGTTTGTTGCTTATCGTGGGTTTTCTGTTATTTTATTTGCACCAATTTGTGCTTTATTTGCAGTACTTTTAACTGAACCAAGTTATATTCTTCCATTCTTTAGTAATATTTTTATGGAAAAAATGGTTGGTTTCATAAAGTTATATTTTCCTGTATTTTTACTTGGTGCAATTTTTGGTAAAGTCGTTGAAATGTCTGGAATTGCAGAATCGATCGCAAAAACGATTATTCAATTAGTTGGGGCAAAAAGAGCTATTTTAGCGATTGTATTAATGGGTGCAATATTAACATATAGTGGAGTAAGCTTGTTTGTTGTTGTATTTGCTATTTATCCATTTGCTGCAAACTTATTCCGTGAAGGGAATATCCCAAAACGATTGATTCCTGGAACAATTGCACTTGGTGCGTTCACATTTACAATGGATGCATTACCTGGTACACCGCAAATCCAAAATGTTATTCCAACTACATTTTTCAAAACAGATATTTATGCTGCTCCATTTCTAGGAATTTTAGCTGCTGTTTTTGTACTTGCAGTCGGTCTTTGGTACTTAGAATCTAGACGTAAAAAAGCAGAAAAAGCGGGTGAAGGTTATTTAGGATTTAATGGAGAACTAGCTGCTGCAAATGAAACTCAAACAGAAGCTCCTTCAATAACGACAAATACTTCTACACCAGTTTTAAGACAGATTTTAGCATTTGTTCCACTATTATTAGTTGGATTTTCAAATAAATTTTTTGTTGTTTCATTCCCAAAATGGTATCCAAATGGATTTGACTTTAAATCAATAGGACTAGAAGCTTTTGGGGTTGTTCAAATTCCTGCAGTTGTTGGTATTTGGTCAGTTGAATGTGCTCTAGTTATAGGGATTCTTTCAGCGATGATTTATGGCTATAAGAATATGCGTACAAATCTAAAGACAGGTATTAATGCAAGCATTGGTGGAGCACTACTAGCTTCTATGAATACTGGTGCTGAGTATGGTTTTGGTGGCGTAATCTCTGCTTTACCTGGATTTGGAATGGTAAGTAAAGGAATCTCTCATACATTTACGGATCCATTAGTAAATGGAGCTGTGACGACTACAACTTTAGCAGGTATTACAGGTTCTGCATCAGGTGGTATGGGTATTGCACTCAGTGCAATGTCTGATAAATATATCGAGGCGATTAATAAATACAATATTCCGCCGGAAGTAATGCATCGTGTTATTTCGATGGCATCGGGTGGTATGGATACTTTGCCTCATAATGGTGCAGTCATTACATTATTAGCTGTAACTGGTTTAACACATCGCCAGTCATATAAAGATATTTTTGCAATAACGATCATTAAAACAGTTGCAGTATTCTTAATCATTGCAGTATTTAAACTTACAGGACTTGTTTAAGAATGTTAAACTACTAATCTTACTTTTGAAGGGAGCAAAATAATGGGCAAGAATAAGGTAATTACTTCAGTTGAAGAGGTTGTTTCACAAATTCATGATGGAGCTACGATTATTGTCGGTGGCTTTGGTCTTTGCGGTATTCCTGAAAAAATGATTTTAGCATTACGAGATAAAGGGACAAAGGATTTAACAATCGTAAGTAATAACTGTGGAGTAGACGATTGGGGTCTTGGTCTTTTATTAGCAAATAAACAAATTAAAAAAATGGTTTCTTCATATGTTGGAGAAAATAAAATTTTTGAAAAGCAGTTCTTAAGTGGAGAACTTGAAGTAGAGCTTGTTCCTCAGGGTACTTTAGCTGAACGTATTCGTGCAGGCGGTGCTGGAATTCCAGGATTCTACACAGCAACAGGTGTAGGTACACCAATCGCAGAAGGAAAAGAACATAAAGTATTTAATGGAAGAACTTATTTATTAGAAGAAGGAATCGTAGGGGACTTTGCATTTGTTAAAGCGTGGAAAGCTGATAAGCAAGGGAATCTAATTTTTAGAAAAACTGCACGTAACTTTAATCCACTTGCAGCGATGGCTGGAAAAATCACAATTGCTGAAGTTGAAGAAGTAGTAGAAGTTGGGGAACTTGATGCTGATGCAATTCATACGCCAAGCATTTATGTGCAACACGTATTCCACGGTGAAACATACGAAAAACGAATTGAACGTAGAATGACTACAGGAGTATAGGAGGCTAATAACATGAAAGATATTCGTCAATTAATTATTCAAACTGCGGTTAAAGAAATTCAAGATGGTATGTATGTAAACCTTGGAATTGGTCTACCTACTTTATTAGCAAACTATCTTCCAGAAGGTATTGAAGTAATGCTTCAATCTGAAAATGGTTTACTAGGTATTGGACCATACCCAACAGAAACTGAACTAGATCCGGATTTAATCAACGCGGGTAAAGAAACAGTAACTGCAGCTAAAGGAGCTTCTTATTTTGATAGCGCTGAATCTTTTGCGATGATTAGAGGAGGCCATATCGATTTAGCTATTTTAGGTGGTATGGAAGTCTCGGAAACTGGTGATCTTGCTAACTGGATGATTCCAGGGAAAATGGTAAAAGGTATGGGCGGTGCGATGGACTTAGTAAATGGTGCTAAGAAAATTGTCGTAGTGATGGAACATGCAAATAAATATGGTGAAAGTAAAGTTAAAAAAGCATGTACTTTACCTTTAACTGGTAAAGGCGTAGTTCATAGACTAATTACTGAATTAGCAGTTTTTGATTTCACAGAAAATGGGATGGTTTTAGTAGAATGCGTTGGTGGAGCAACGATTCAAGAAATTACTGAAAAAACAGAGGCTACATTTACAATTAGTCCGAAGTTATTAAATAACGTGAACTAATCTTTAAAAGGAGGCAAACAAATGCAGCAAATGCTTTCTGAGAAGGTTGCACTGATAACTGGTGCTGGTAGTGGAATTGGTTTTGAAATTGCTAAAACCTTTGCAGAGCAAGGAGCAACAGTTGTCTTAAGCGACTTAAATGAGGAAAATGTTCAAAAGTCAGCTACTTCATTACAAGAGCTAGGGTTTAATGCAATTGGTTATGCATGTGATGTTACAAATGAAGAACAAGTAGTTGACACGTTTCATAAAGTAATCAATCAATTTGGTGAATTACATATTTTAATAAACAATGCTGGTTTACAATACGTTTCATCAATTGAAGATTTCCCTACTGAAAAATTCGAATTACTTATTAAAGTCATGTTAACTGCACCTTTTATTAGTATCAAACATGTATTTCCTATTATGAAAAAGCAAAAGTATGGCCGCATTATTAATATGGCTTCAATCAATGGATTAATAGGATTCGCTGGTAAAGCAGCTTATAATTCTGCGAAGCATGGCGTTATTGGTTTAACAAAGGTTGCTGCATTAGAAGGTGCAACAGATGGTATTACAGTCAATGCAATCTGCCCGGGCTATGTTGATACACCTTTAGTTCAAAACCAGTTGGCTGACTTAGCAAAAACAAGAAATGTACCGATTGAAAGTGTAATTGAAGAAGTAATTTATCCATTAGTACCTCAAAAAAGATTACTTACAGTAAAAGAAATTGCAGATTATACAGTATTTCTTGCTAGTGAATATACTGGCGGGGTTACTGGTCAAGCGAATGTAATAGATGCAGGATATACAGTACAGTAGGATAAGTGTGAAAGGTTGTTTGAGCAGGGGAGATTCCTGCTCTTATCCTTTCTAGATCCCTACTACTTTAAGCGAGGTATGGTATGAAAAGTATGTTAGAGAGTCTTCCTTTTGAGTGGATTTCCGAGATTATTAATCTTGCAACTGAGTGGATTGTTGTCGTTAACCGTGAAGGAAAAATTTTGTATATGAATGAATCGTATTGTGAGTTTGTTGGTCGTTTGGCTGATGAAGTGATTGGTATGCCTGTAGAGGATGTAATTGAAAACTCTAGAATGCATATAGTCGCTAAAACCGGTCAAGCAGAGGTAGCGGAGATCCATCCAATAAAAAATACAGAAATGGTAGCAAATCGTTATCCGCTGTATGTAGGTGATGAATTAGTAGGTGCTGTCGGAACGGTAATGTTTCGAAATGCGCAAGATTGGATTGAGTATTCTAAAAAAGTAGAACCTTTAGTAGAAGAATTAAACTATTATAAAAGAAAATTTGAGAAAGAATTAAGTAGTAAATATAGCTTCAATCAAATAATTGGTGATACGCCTTTCTTTAACGCTGCAAAAAATTTGGCAGAGCAAGTATCTGCAAGTTCATCTGCAATCTTATTGTTTGGGGAATCTGGTACAGGTAAGGAATTGTTTGCTCATGCAATTCACGATGCTAGTCCAAGAAGAAACTTTCCATTTGTACGAGTAAATTGTGCTTCAATTCCAGAGCATTTACTAGAATCAGAGCTTTTTGGTTATGAAGAAGGTGCTTTTACAGGTGCAAAAAGAGGTGGGAAAAAAGGGAAATTTGAGATTGCGAACCGAGGAACGATTTTCCTAGACGAGATTGGTGATATGTCCTTGCATATGCAAAGTAAATTACTGCGAGTACTTCAAGAAAGAGAGATTGAAAGAGTTGGTGGAAGTTCTCCTATTTCCATTGATGTAAGAGTCATTGCCGCTACGCATCGAAATCTTGAGAAGATGGTAGTATTAAAAGAATTTCGCCAGGATTTGTATTACCGCTTAAATGTAATTAAAATAGACATTCCTCCACTTAGATCAAGGATAAATGATTTACCTCTCATAGCAGATTCGTTAATAAAAAAACTCGAAAGAAAATTTCATCGAAACGGAATTCAAATTTCAAATGAAGTCTTTCAAATTCTTAAGTCACATCATTGGCCAGGAAATATTCGAGAATTAGAAAACGTACTTGAGAGATGCATAAATGTCCTAAATGGTAAAGTGATTACACCAAAGCAATTACCTCTTTATTTATATGAAAATCCAACCAATCAAAAAAATACAGTCGAATTCGAAAAAAATGCATCTCAATCCAATCATCAAAATTCCTTAAAATCGTTAAAAGAAATGATTGAAGAGACCGAAATGGAAGCCATTAAGAGAGCTCTAATTGATTCTCAAGGTAATAAAATTGAAGCTGCAAAATTATTAGAAATAAGCAAGTCAACTTTTTATGAAAAATGTAAAGCTTATAACATAAAAAGTTAAAAGAATTTCATGTGGTTTGGTTAAATAGGATGAAATAAAAAGGGGGAAATAAAATGAGTGAGAACGTTGTAATTGTTAGCGCAGTTCGTACTGCAATCGGAAGTTTTAGTGGTACATTGAAAGATGTAAGTGCAGTAGAATTAGGCGCTAAAGTTATTAAAGAAGCGATCAATAGAGCGGGGATTCAAGAAAGTCAGGTTGATGAAGTCATCATGGGAAATGTACTTCAGGCTGGTTTAGGTCAAAATCCGGCTAGACAATCAGCGTTAAAAGCAGGACTCCCAAATACTGTATCGGCAATGACAATAAATAAGGTTTGTGGTTCTGGATTAAAATCAGTCCATTTAGCGACTCAAGCAATTATAGCAGGAGATGCTGAAATTATAGTTGCTGGCGGTATGGAGAATATGAGTCAGGCTCCTTATTTACTTAAAGGTGCAAGAGATGGATATAGAATGGGTGATCAAAAGATTGTTGATAGTATGATTGCAGACGGACTATGGTGTGCGTTTAATGATTATCATATGGGAAACACGGCTGAAAACTTAGCTGTACGTTATGAAGTTTCTAGAGAAAAACAAGATGAGTTTGCGGTAAATAGCCAACAAAAAGCCGAGAATGCAATAAAGGCTGGTAAATTTGAAGATGAAATTGTTGCGATTGAAATCCCACAACGCAAGAAGGATCCAATCATCTTTAAAGAAGATGAGTATCCGAAATTTGGTGCTACAGTAGAGAAAATTTCGTCACTTAGACCAGCCTTCGAAAAAAATGGAACAGTTACAGCAGCAAATGCCTCAGGTATAAATGATGGTGCAGCAGCAGTTGTATTAATGAGTGAAAGTAAAGCAAGAGAACTAGGTATTAAACCATTAGTAAAAATTAATGCAAATAGTAGTGCAGGCGTTGATCCGAGCATAATGGGAATTGGAGCAGCATTTGCAGCTAAAAAAGCACTTGAAAAATCATCGATTGAATTAAGTGAAATAGGCTTGATTGAAGCGAACGAAGCATTTGCCGTGCAATCGCTTTCTGTCATGAATGAATGCGGTTTTGACGAAAATATTGTCAATGTAAATGGAGGCTCGATTGCACTCGGACATCCAATTGGAGCAAGTGGAACTAGAATACTAGTTACATTGATTCATGAAATGAAGAGAAGAGAGACTCAGTACGGTCTTGCAACACTATGTATTGGTGGCGGAGAAGGCGTTGCGACAATTATTGAAAATTGTTTTGAATAAAAAATAATAAAAAGCGGTAGGACTCATAATGATCCTACCGCTTTATTGTGTAGACAAAACCAAAAAAACACAAAAAATCTGAGTTTCAGACTGCGTCTGAAGGTTAGATGATTCTTACTGAAATAACACCCTCAATATCTCTTAACAACTGTTCAACTGGCCCATTGATGTTTTCATCAAGGTCAATCATTGTATAAGCAAAAGCACCTTTACTTCGATTAAGCATATCAGCAATATTTACTTGATAGTTTGCTAGTAATCCTGTAATTTGACCGACCATATTTGGAATGTTCTTATGTGCAATCGTAATACGTTTTTTCCCTGTATAAGGTAATTCTACATTTGGAAAATTGACTGAATTCTTTATGTTACCTGTTTCCAAATAATTTTTTAATTGTTTTGCTGCCATTCGGGCACAGTTTTCTTCTGATTCAGTTGTTGATGCTCCTAAGTGAGGAATTGGAATAACATTCTTCATACCAATCACTTTTTCATTTGGAAAATCTGTCACATAAACTCCTACAGTCCCGTTATTTAGCGCATATTCAAGTGCCACATCATCTACTAATTCAGATCGTGAAAAATTAAGTAATCTTGCTCCCTTTTTCATTCCTGATAAAAGTTTTTCATTCACAAATCCTTTTGTTTCAGGTGTTAAAGGCACATGGATTGTTATATAATCGCATGTTGAAAAAATCTGCTCTAAATTATCGATTCGTTGCACATTTCTAGATAATCGCCATGCAGTTTCGACTGAAATATAAGGATCATAACCATATACTTCCATATCTAATGCAAGAGCGTCATTTGCTACAAGTGCACCAATTGCTCCTAAACCAATAATACCTAATTTCTTTCCTGCGATCTCTGCTCCTGCAAATTCTTTTTTACCAGCTTCGACAATTTTGGAAACATTTTCTTCACCAAATAATGAACGAGTCCACTCAATTCCTTCAATAATCCGTCGTGAAGAAAGGAATAAACTTGTTAGAACTAGTTCTTTAACTGCATTTGCATTTGCACCAGGCGTATTAAATACGACAATACCTCTTGAAGTACACTCATCAATTGGAATATTATTTACACCAGCGCCAGCCCTTGCGATTGCTTTAACACTGTTTGGTATGCTCATTTCATGCATACTATGGCTTCTTAAAAGAATTCCATCTGGTTCATTTAATTGATTGTTAATTGTATAGCTTTCCAAAGGAAATTCTTTCATTCCGTGCTCAGAAATATTATTTAATGTTTGAATTTTTATCATCTTACAATCTCCTCTAATATTTTCTTTTCAAATTGACTCATAATCTGAACTAATTTCTCAACGCCTTCTAATGGCATCGCATTATAAATACTAGCTCGCATTCCCCCAACTGATCGATGACCCTCAAGATTCACTAAGCCTGCTGAATTTGCCTGAGCAAGAAATTGCTTATTTAATTCATCAGAAGTTGATGTAAATGGAATATTCATAAGTGATCTGCTCTCTTTCTTAACTGGTGAAGAGAACAAGTCAGATTGATCGATAAAATCATATAATAATTGAGCTTTTAAAAGATTAGTTTGATAAATACTATTTAAACCACCTGATTCTTTAATCCATTCTAAAACTAGCATCGCTACATAAATGCTGAATGTAGGAGGTGTATTATAAAGTGAAGTAGCTTCTACATGTGTTTTGTAGTCAAGCATTGTTGGGCAATTTTTATCTGCATTTCCAATGAGATCATCTCTAATAATGACAATTGTTAACCCTGCTGGGCCGATGTTTTTTTGAGCTCCAGCATAAATTAAACCGAATTGAGAGACATCAATTGGTTCAGAAAGAATATTTGAAGAAAAGTCTGCAACTAATGGAGTATTTGTTTTAGGGTAAGTAGAGTATTTTGTCCCCTCAATTGTGTTATTCGTTGTAATATGTAAATAATCGTATGGTTCAAAAAGGGCTAAATCTTCTAAATTAGGAATATATGAAAAATTTTCATCTTGAGACGAAGCAATAACATCAATATCTCCATATTTTTTCGCCTCAGAGATTGCTTTTTTTGACCAAGTTCCTGTATTAATATAAGCAGCTTTTTTATACTTACTTAATAAGTTTAATGGAATCATTGAAAACTGAGTTGATGCTCCACCTTGTAAAAATAACACTTTATAATTTGATGGAATTTCTAAAAGTTCACGTAATAAGCTTTCACATTTCTTAATAATTCCCTCAAACTCAGCCGAACGATGACTCATTTCCATAACTGACATACCAGAAGTACCGTAAGAAAGAAGTTCTTTTTGTACTTTTTCCAATACTGGAACAGGCAAGACAGATGGGCCAGCAGAAAAATTAAAAACGCGTTCCATAATAATCATCCTCACTTGTCATTTTTATAATATTCTAACTTTAAACCACCAATATACGTTGGTCAATAAAAGATGAAATAAAATAATAAAAATTTCACAAAAATTTTTATATTCTAATTAGTGAAAAGGAAATGGTGTTGATTGAAACATTCAAAATTGTAAATTTATATGAATAAAAATTAAAAATTAAGTTGGTTAATACTTTGATTGATAAATAAATATGCATAGTTCTAGAATATAATGGAAAAATTAAGAGTTATATTGTATTTAAGGGAGTTTAAATGATTTCTAAATGGTTTAACAATCCAGTTTACTTTCGTTATGCTTTTTACATTTCTTTTGTAGTTAGTGTTTTATTTAATCTAATTTGTTCTGAAAAAAATGATAGTTTTTACTTTCTGTACATGCTTAATACAGTAATATTTGGTCTAGGTTTTTATAACCGTCCTCATTGGTTTATCATTTTAGTTTCTACAATAATAGTGCTTGCTAGATACTATTTAGTTCCCCAGGCAGGGCATATTATTAGCTACCTAATTACATATTACTTAATCGCGTACATATCAGTTGGTTTAATGAAACAATATCAGAAAGTTAAAACTGGATCGATCGAGTTAATATTAGCTCTTTCAAAAGCGCTAGATTCAAGAGACAACTACACTGCACATCACTCAGAATGTGTTGCAAATATAGCTTATAAAATTGCAAAGAAAATGAAATTATCTAAAAAACTATGTGCAGTCATCCATCAAGGGGGGCTATTACATGATATTGGTAAAATCGGAATTCCGGAGCATATTTTACTGAAGCATGAGAAATTGACTGAGGATGAATATAATACAATTAAAAAACATCCTGTAATTGGATATGACATTATTAAGCATATCGCTATTTTTAATGAAAGTGGCATCTTTGATATAGTTTTATACCATCATGAACGTTACGATGGAAAAGGATATCCCAAAGGTTTAAAGGGTGATCAAATTCCTTTAACTGCTAGAATAGTAGCAATAGCCGATAGCTATGATGCGATGATTTCGAATCGATTATACCGTACAGGGATGCCCTTAGAAGAATGCTTAAAGGAAATAGAAAAGAATAAAGGAACCCAATTTGATCCTGAGATTACTGATGTTTTCCTTAGCTTATTTGATTTTCGAGAATGAAATCATTCAAAAAAATAGAGGGTGAATTTAGTCAGAGCTGCAAATAAGTCTTATAGAATCGCAAATAAAGAGTTCATATGTGCAAATAAATGTTGTAAAGTTGCAAAAGAACAGGGGACTGCAAATAAAATCTGAGAATCGCAAATAAAATTTACAAAACTGCAATTAAAATTAGCAAAACTGCAATTAAATCTAATAGAATAGCAAATAAAATAAAGAATTACCCATACCAGTTAAGGTATTTTGTGTTGGAAATTGTCCATTAGTAGATACTTTAAAATCCGAGTTAGCAAATATGCCTCTTATTGGAATAGTAATTAGACAAAAATCTGCTTAATATCAGTAAAAAGATTGAGTATAACAGCTACAAATGAAAAAATACCCCACTTATCCAACAAAAGAGTAGCCCTATTTAAAGAGGCTACTCTTTTTGTTATACCAACTTGGTATTATTTGATTAAAATTTTCATGGTCATCTAATATCGTTCGAACCCTTTTCCACATGGTATCAAGTAAATGAGGTGTAGTTTTATAAGACCAAATGATATCTGATGGAATAATCATCGCTGCGTATAATGCATACAGAGTCCAAAACTCATCAGGGGGATTGTTTGAAAAATAGCCATCAATTTGTCCTATTGCAAAAGGAATACTGATATCTTTCGTAAAAAGAGCAACTTTGTGAAAATCGTGATATGGATCTCCCCATTCGAATCGATCAAAATCAATAATAGCTTTTAGTTGCGCATCTTTAAAAAGTAAATTTGATGGATGAAAATCATCGTGTAAAAATGTAGTTGGTCGATTTGATAATAGGTGTTTGCTTTCCTCAACAAAGTTAAGAATAAATTCAAGTTCTGGAAATGAAATAGAAGATTCCATTAGTAAATCAATGTATCGATTGTATTTAGTAAGTCGTATATCTTTCCATTGTTGATGTTGGGCTGGATTTGTTAAAGAATGAATTTTAAGCAATTCATTTCCAGCTTGAATACCTAATTGATATTGTTCGTCCTTAGAAATCGTTTGCAAGTACTCCTCACCATCAATTCCATCTACAGACTCGACAGCATGAATGGTCACATTTTCTTCAGGAATTTCAACAAAATGTAAAGGTTTAGGGACAATTGATCCTATTTCATAAAAGTGTTCAAGATATGAATTAAGCAATTTAGCATGACTAGTGCGGTCAAAATCATAAATTTTGATAAACAACTCTTCACCTAAAACATTTTTAACCTTCAATTTTTCTTCAAATGAAAATCCCTTCTTAACTTCTGAAATAGAAACAGCAGACTTTAAAAAAGGAACCTTTTGAATTATGCAATGGTTTAACTTCAATATGACACCTCCAAATTATTTTTACACTTGTATTATTAATGTTGTTTTTCATTGGTATTATCAATCAGTAAAAAAAGGGTGAAAAAGATCGGAGCGTAAGGTGCTCGACTCCTATGGGAAAAGCGGGAAGCTTGATAAACCACAGGCTTGCCGAGGAAGCTTAAGTCTCGCCCAATGGAAAGCGAGCATCCTGAAGCGGAAATCAACGTACAAACTGCCATAAAACAACAATGAATACTCAAAAATCTATAAATATGTATTTAAATACCATATTTATGACTTTATTTGTAGAACTGTAACGTTTGACTGTATACTTTCTAAATTATATAATAGAAATATTATTTAAAATGGGGAGGGTTGTCACTTGGGATCGAGTATCGTATTGGTGAGTTAGCTGAAATAGCTCAAGTTTCAAAAAGAACAATTGATTATTATACAAAATTAGGGTTACTAGAAGCAAAACGATCAGAATCAAACTATCGATATTATTCCATTGAGGCAATTGAGACTCTCAGATTTATTGAACATTGTAAAAAAATGAGAATATCCTTAGAAGAGATAAAAGATTTACTGCAAACTAATTATAATCAAAAAAATTGTGTTTTTGAACAAATTCAACATATATCTAATCAAATTATTGAGCTTGAAGCTAATTTAGCTCAATTAGTACCAGTAATATCGGGTATGAATGATTGTGAAAAAAATGCTTTAGTAGATTCATTGTCACATCATACATTTCCGTTATTTGAAACATTGAAACATTTTGTAAAATAATGACTAAATTAATTTTAAAACTTAACAATTTATTAAAGCTATAAAATATGTATGTTTTGCTAAATTATGGTAATCTATTAAGTAAGTAAAATAATAATTTTATATTTTTGTAGATTGAAATTCTCAGGAGGTGAATACTCGAGTAATATACTCGAGTTCGTCATTGGACATAGTTAACTTGTTTATGATTGCAGTTTTAATCGCACTTACAGCTTTTTTCGTAGCAGCAGAATTTGCGATAGTGAAAGTTAGATCAAGTAGAATTGATCAACTAGTAGCCGAAAAAAAGCGAGGTGCAGTAGCTGCTAAAAAGGTTACGACGAGTTTGGATGAATATTTATCAGCTTGTCAATTAGGTATTACGGTTACAGCTTTAGGATTAGGTTATTTAGGTGAGCCAACGTTTGAGCATCTTATACACCCAGTCGTAGAATTTCTTGGATTAAGCGGAACAATCTCTACAACTATTTCGTTTATTTTAGCTTTCTCATTTATGACATTTATTCACGTTGTAATTGGTGAGCTAGCACCTAAAACGGTAGCTATTCAAAAAGCTGAATCGATCTCACTAATACTTTCTACTCCACTTATTGTTTTCTATAAAATAGCTTATCCATTTATTTGGGCATTAAATAGTTCTGCAAGATTTTTTACAGGATTGTTTGGAGTTAAGCCAGCATCTGAATCAGAAGAAGTTCATACTGAGGAAGAATTGAGAATTATTTTATCAGAAAGCTTTGAAAGCGGAGAAATTAATCAGGCTGAGTATAAATATTTAAATAATATTTTTGAATTCGATAACCGACTTGCAAAAGAAATTATGGTCCCTCGTACTGAAATTATCGGTTTATATGCAGAAGACCCAATTGAAGAACAAATTGAAATAATTAAAAACGAAAAATATACACGTTATCCAGTTTTTGGTGAAGATAAAGATGATATATTAGGTATGGTTAATGTAAAAGACTTTTTTATTCGTTATCTTGATGGAAAAGTTGAAAAAACTTACGATTTCGCAAACTTTACTCGCCCAGTTATTCAAGTAATTGAAACAATCGCAATTCATGATTTATTATTGTTAATGCAAAAGAAACGTATTCCACTTGCAATATTATATGATGAATATGGTGGAACAGCGGGATTATTAACAATGGAAGATATTCTTGAGGAGATTGTTGGGGAAATACGTGATGAATATGATGATGATGAAAAGCCAGCTGTTCAACATATTTCAGAATCACATAAAATTGTAGACGGAAAAGTATTAATTACTGAAATTAATGATTTATTCGGTCTATATGTTGAGGAAGATGATGTTGATACAATAGGTGGGTGGATTTTAACTCAAAATCACGACATAAAGCAGGGTGAATCTGTCATATTTGAGGACTTTGAATTCAAAGTTGTTGAATTAGATTCGCACCAAGTTAAATTAGTTGAAATAAAAAAAAATGAATTAATTCAGGCAGTAAAATCATAAAGATAAGATGAAAAAGAAGGATAAAGGCATAAGTCTTTATACCTTCTTTTTTTGATTCATAACCAAATTAATACTAGAACCTTATGGTGCTATACTTTGTACAATAATTCACAAAAAGTTAACAACTTACAACTCCAATTCAATTCATTTTATTATAAAATAAGGTTGTAAGGTTGATTTGAGCAGAGGTTCTAATTCTTCTACTAGTTATTTTATTAACTATTTCAATCAGCTTATTTTTTAATCGTTTCGTACAATACCTCATTTTTCCCCCCTCTACTTTTCTAAAGTAAGAGGCTTTTTTTTTGCATAATTTTACCTTTATTGAATACATATAAATTAAATATTTGTAAAGGATTGTCGATAGTTAATAATTTAAAAATTTGTTATAGGAGTGTGAAGTGCTTGTCAGATGCTCCCTCGGGTAATGGTATAAAAAATTTTTTAAACTTTATTAACCGACTTTTTTTAAAGGAATCTTATGATCGAAAAAATGTAGAGTCAAAAGAAAAATATCTTTTAACTCATAATTATTTATTTGATGTTGTTGATGAAGAACAATTTAACTTGTACGAAGATGAATTATTTTTAAGAACAATCACTTTTAAAGAAAAAAAAGTAAATGACATTTTAACACCCCGAACAAATGTGGTAGCGATTGATATAAATGAATCTGTGGAATATATATGTAATTTATTTTTACAAGAACGGTATTCTAGAATCCCAGTTTATGAGCAGGATATTGATCATATAATTGGTGTAATTTCTGAAAGGGAATTTTTAACCCAACTAATACAAAAACAAACAGTTAATATTCATGAACTGATTAGAGAGCCGATTTTTGTTATGGAAACAATGAAAATTTCTACAGTGTTAAAAATTCTTCAAAAACAAAATGCACATCTAGCTATTGTTATGGATGAATTTGGAGGAACTTCCGGTATCGTTACGCTTGAAGACATAATAGAAGAACTCGTTGGCGAAATTAGAGATGAATTTGACGAGCAAGAGGATGATTTTTTCCAAATAAATGAGAATGAATACCAATTCCAAGCCGCGATTGACTTATCGAGTTTTTTTAATCGATTTAACATAAAAAAGCCTAGTAGTAGATATTTAACTTTAGGTGGATGGTTATTTGAAAGTTTTAAACATATACCAAAAAATGGAGAATTACTTCAATATAAAAATTTAACCTTCATCATTAAAGAAGTTCAAAATAGAAGAATCCAAAGTGTAATTGTAAAAATAAATCAACAAAATTTACAAAGTAAACTCGGTTCTTAGGAGCCGAGTTTTTTATGTTTGGGACTTAATTGAACTTGATCAAGCAGTTTGAACCTAAAAGGGGTTCCAGATTTATTTAAACTGATACAACGTATTTACCTATGAAAAAAATGTTGGTAATTATTATTCTTTGGAATCTAATTTTAAGAAGTAAAAATATCAGCAAAAAGATGATGTTAGGTTCCTCATGAGGGGTTCATGAGGAAGTAAAAAAGTAAAAAGAAGCAAAATGGTTCCTCATGAGGGGTTCATGAGGAAGTAAAAAAGTAAAAAGAAGCAAAATGGTTCCTCATAAGGGGTTCATGAGGAAGTAAAAAAGTAAAAAGAAGCAAAATGGTTCCTCATGAGAGGTTCATGAGGAAGTAAAAAGGCGAAAAGAAGCAAAATGGTTCCTCATGAGAGGTTCATGAGGAAGTAAAAAGGCAAAAAGAAGCAAAATGGTTCCTCATGAGAGGTTCATGAGGAAGTAAAAAGGCGAAAAGAAGCAAAATGGTTCCTCATGAGAGGTTCATGAGGAAGTAAAAAGGCGAAAAGAAGCAAAATGGTTCCTCATGAAGGGTTCATGAGGAAGTAAAAAAGTAAAAAGAAGCAAAATGGTTCCTCATGAGAGGTTCATGAGGAAGTAAAAAGGCGAAAAGAAGCAAAATGGTTCCTCATGAGAGGTTCATTAGGAAGTAAAAAAGCGCAAAGAAGCAAAACCTTTTGTTTTTATAGTTATTTAATTGAAAAATTTATTTGAATCAATTTCCAAAAGGCCTAGAGGGAAGGCTGGGACCCCACAGGAACGAACGTGACGAGGAGGCTTAAGAATCCCGCCACACGGAAAGTAAGCATCCCGTAGTGGAAATCAAAATGACATTACTCTTTATTGACATCGTTTTTTATTTTTTTTGTTTTGGTAAATTTAGGTTATTGTAAATTGTTATTTCCTTAGACGCTCGGTTTTTCCAAATTTCTTTTTCTACATAAAAATAGAATTAAAAAGGCAAAAAGAAAAATAATAAAAATATAAGATTTTTTTGTTGTAATTTTTTAATACATGCAATATATTTAAGACACACAATCCAAAACAAACAATTCCGATAAGGTTAAGGGAGATTATAGAATGAATATTAAGAAAATTGGTTTAACATTAGGTTCGTTATTTTTAGCAGCAGGTGTTATGGCTGGTTGTAATACAAATAAAAAAGAAGAAACTGCAAAAGGAAAAGATTTATTAACTCAAGTGAAGGATAGCGGGGAGTTAAAAATTGGTACTGAAGGTACATATGCACCTTTCACGTTCCATGATAAGTCTGGTAAATTAACAGGTTTTGATGTTGATTTATCAAATGAAGTTGCAAAACGTTTAGGAGTAAAACCAAAATATTTTGAAACTCAATGGGATGCAATGTTTGCAGGTTTAGATGCAAAACGTTTTGACATCATTGCAAATGAAGTTGGTATTAGACCAGATCGTGAGAAAAAATATTATTTCTCTGATCCATATATCACTTCATCAGGTGCATTAGTTGTAAAATCTGATTCAAAAGTTAACTCATTTGATGGAATTAAAGGCTTAAATGCTGCTCAATCTTTAACAAGTAATTATGGTGACTTAGCTAAGAAATATGGAGCTAAATTAGTTGGGGTAGAAGGTTTTAGCCAAGCAATTCAATTAATTGAAACTGGCCGTGCTGATGTTACAATTAACGATAAATTATCAATTCAAAACTATTTAAAACAAACAGGCGACAATAAAGTAAAAATCGCTGCTTTAGAAAATGATGCTTCTAACAGTGGATTTATGTTCCGTAAAGATGATGATTCATTAGTAAAAGCAGTGAACAAAGCACTTGCAGATATGAAAAAAGACGGGAAGTATGATGAAATAGTACAAAAATGGTTCGGTAAAGATGGACTTAAATAATATACTCAGCCCAGAGTGGATTGACAATTTAACCATTGCGAAGGATTCTTTCCTTCCAATGGTTAAAACTGCTTTAATAGGTACTATTCCATTAACAATTATTACATTTGTAGTAGGTATTGTATTAGCATTTATTACCGCACTTTTCCGTCTGTCAGGTAATAAATTCTTAAATGGAGTAGCCAAATTTTATGTTTCAATCATTAGAGGGACACCTCTTTTAGTACAATTATTTATTATTTTTTATGGTTTACCTTCAATCCATGTAACAATATCACCTTATATTTCTGCAATTATTGGTTTTTCATTAAGTGTTGGTGCTTACGCATCTGAAATTATTAGAGGATCAATCCAGTCGATTGATAAGGGGCAATGGGAAGCTGCTAATTCAATCGGCATGACATATAATCAAACATTAAAACGTATTATAATTCCTCAAGCGGCTAGAGTATCTTTACCACCATTATCAAATACTTTTATTAGTTTAGTAAAAGACACTTCTTTGGCTTCATTAATTTTAGTAACTGAAATGTTTAGAACAGCTCAGGAAATAGCTGCAACGAACTATAAATTTTTAGTTGTTTATATAGAAGCTGCATTCATCTATTGGATAATTTGCTTCTTCCTTTCAATCATTCAAGGTCGATTAGAAGCTCGAGTTGCACGCTATGTTGCTAAGTAATGGAGGAAGAACAGATGATAAAACTAGAAAATATTAAAAAAAGTTTTGGTGAATTAGAAGTATTAAAAGATGTTAGTTTAAATGTAGAAAAAGGTACCGTTACTGCTATTATCGGCCCTTCTGGTTCTGGGAAAACTACATTTTTAAGATGTATTAATGTTTTAGAGCATCCGACAGATGGTAAGATAACAATTGATGAACAGACATTAGATTTCTCTAATAAAGTTACGAAAAAAGATATTATTTCTTTAAGAAGTAAAACAGGTATGGTGTTTCAACAACATCATTTATTTCCTCACTTAACAGCGTTAGAAAATGTAATGGAAGGTTTAGTAACTGTACAAAAAATAAAAAAAGATGTTGCGAAACAAAAAGCAATTGATCTACTTACTAAAGTAGGATTAGAAGAGAAAATAAATTTATTACCACATCAACTTTCAGGTGGACAGCAACAGCGTGTGGGGATTGCTAGAGCGTTAGCCTTAGAACCAACAGTCATTTTATTTGATGAACCAACTTCAGCATTAGATCCAGAGCTTGTACAAGAAGTTCTAAAGGTAATGAAGGAGTTAGCAGAAGAGGGAATGACAATGATTGTCGTTACACATGAAATGAAATTTGCTCGAGATGTAGCGGATGAAGTCATTTTTATGGACGGTGGTTATATTGTTGAACAAGGCCATCCTAGAGATGTTTTAGAGCATCCTAAACATGCAAGAACAAAACAATTTTTACAATTAATACAGTAATTTTAAGAGTAAATATTATACAAAGTAGTGTAGAAAACTAGTACTAGATGTTGATCTAGTGCTTTTTTTTATGTAAAAAGTGTGGAAAATCAAATTAAATTGTTTTTTCCAAAATTTACATTAGCTAAACATACATATGTTAATCGATTAGAGTCATACTATCATTACACTACTTAAGGAGGTGAGACAACATGGCAAACAACAACAGCGGAAACAGCAACAACTTAGTAGTACCTGGTGCTCAATCAGCATTAGATGCAATGAAGTATGAAATCGCTTCTGAGTTTGGAGTAAACTTAGGTCCTGATACTACAGCTCGTGCTAACGGTTCTGTAGGTGGTGAGATCACTAAACGTTTAGTTCAAATGGCTGAACAAAGCTTAGGTGGTTATACAAAATAATAACTATGGCTAATAAGGGATGGAGATTAATCTCCATCCTTTCTTAATGAAATAAATGAATTTGGAGTGAGATTTTTATGGATGGTATTTGTCCACTGTGCAATGGAATTGAGCATTATAAACTAAAATGTCCTATTTGTGAAAATCATTGTGAAGATAAAGGCAGAGCTGTTGATTACGAAGATAAATATAGTCCATATTTAGATTATGACATTTCAGCAAAAGCTGATGGATTAACTGAACAAAATTCTAATCAGTATTGTACGCATATGTTTAATTGCCCGGATTGTAACGAAGGTTTTCTTAAAATTATTGAGAAAATAAAATAACGCAGTACCAATTAAAATGGTACCGCGCTATTTTATGTTTGATTCATTATAGAATTAACGAATACGAGATTCAGTTTCTTTATCAAAGAAATGAACTTTGTTCATATCTACTGCTAATTTAATTATTTGACCATGTGTAAACGTTGAACGTGCATCTAATCTTGCTACTAATGTATTTCCTTCAAAGTTAGTGTAAAGCATTGATTCTGCCCCTAAAAGCTCAGCTACTTCAATTTTTAAATCAAGAACTGTACCTTGAGATGCTTCGATAAATACTGGTTCGTCATGTAAATCTTCAGGACGTACACCTAAAATAACTTCTTTTCCAACATATCCATTATCGCGTAATGTTTTCATTTTTCCTTCAGGTATAGCAACTTTTTTGCTACCTAAGTTAAAGTGACCATCTTCAACTTTACCAGAAACAAAGTTCATTGCAGGTGAACCAATGAATCCACCAACGAATACGTTTTCAGGGCGATCATAAACTTCTTTTGGTGTACCTACTTGTTGAATAATACCATCTTTCATTACTACTAAACGTGTAGCCATTGTCATAGCTTCTGTTTGATCGTGTGTTACATAAATAGTTGTCGTTTGAAGACGTTGATGTAATTTAGAAATCTCAGAACGCATTGCAACACGTAATTTAGCATCTAAGTTTGATAATGGCTCGTCCATTAAGAATACTTTTGCATCACGTACAATTGCACGACCAAGAGCTACACGTTGACGTTGTCCACCAGATAAAGCTTTTGGTTTACGAGTTAAATATTCCTCAAGACCTAAAATGCGTGCAGCGTCTTTTACACGACGATCAATTTCTGCTTTATCGAACTTACGTAATTTTAATCCGAAAGCCATGTTATCATATACAGTCATATGTGGGTAAAGTGCGTAGTTTTGGAATACCATTGCGATGTCACGATCTTTTGGTTGAACATCATTTACACGCTTGCCGTCTATAAAGAAGTCACCTTTTGAAATATCTTCTAATCCAGCGATCATTCGAAGTGTTGTTGATTTACCGCATCCAGAAGGACCAACGAATACGATAAATTCTTTGTCTTCAATGTGAAGATTAAAATCTTTTACAGCTGTTACGTTATTATCATAAATTTTATAAATGTGATCTAATTTTAATTCTGCCATTAGTATTACCTCCAACTATTTGTAATCGGTTTCATTGATTAAATTGTAAACATTTAAGTATTTTTAAACAATGGCAAAGGTTCACAAAAAAAATAGCCTACTTTGTACAAGGTGCACAAAAAGGCTTTCATTAATTTTCATTCACGTTCTCAAGTAGATGAATTGCTAAAAATATAACTAGTCCATCCTCAAAATGCTTTAAATCTATACCAGTTTGTTCCGAAAATTTATCAAGACGATATTGAACAGTATTTCGATGTAAAAATGCTTTTTTTGAAGTAGCAGTAACATTTAAATTTTGTTGAAGAAAGATTTTTACTGTCGAAAGAATTGGATCATCGATTTTCATATCATTCAAAAATAAATTTGGTAATTCCTTTTGTAAATCATCTGGTAAAAAGGAAAGGATATAATAAAGCATTTCTTTTGAAAACCAAAGTATATTTTTTTGCTTTTTTACGGATAATGCTTTTTTAAAACATTGATGTTCAATATCAAAATAAAGGCTTAGATTTGCTAGTGGGCAGTAGCGTTTTCCTACAAAAAAAGTAACATCATGGTACAAGTCAGCTGCAATGATTTCTTGCATATGCTCTAAAAACTCTTTGTTAAATGGTTGATCGATTATTTTTTCAATAATGACGCCTTCCTTAGCAGAATTCCAAACCACTATTACTTCTTTATGAAAGAATGCTCTGATTGCTTCTTCAAACTCATTTTTACTAGAGAATAACTGATTACTATAAAAATGAATAAAACGAATTGAAGTAGGGAGAGAAGCTTCGCTTTCGAAAGTAAAAGGATTATATCCTTTACTGAAAAATAAATATTGAAACCATTCGCTTTGAGCAGATGGCATCAAAATTGTATCAGATTCTAATTTTGTAAAAAGACATTCCAGTAGGTTATTTTGTTCCTCAGATATTGAAATTTTTTTAATTCCGAAAATTTCTTCATTCTCAGTAGAAAACCAAGAATAATCCATATATGTACTTTCATCAGGCGTGACTGAAACAGACTCACTCCCAAATAATGTCTTAATTTTATCAATCATATCAATTACCTTCCGAAGCATTATTTCATATTAGTTTATCATTGTTGGTAAAAATAAAAAAGCTCAGACTGTTGACAAACGTTCGCTTTCTTCGTTGCTTCGCCTATCTGCGGTGCTCATTACCGTCTGGGGTAACTCCGCTCCTCACCAGCCTTCGCGCCTCGAAAGACAAACGCTTGCAATCAGTCTGAGACTCAAGTTTTTTGTACATTGATAGAGTACCTTATAAACTACTGTCTAAAATTCGAAAGTTCATAAAATAGTCGAATTAAGTTTTCAAGTCCTTGTTCTTTTATCGCAATCTCGTCAAAGACCATTGGTTTAGAGTTAATTTCAAAAATATAGTAATGATTGTTTTGAATTCCGATATCCATTGAGAATTCATAAAAATGTGCATCATCCATATTTAATGCAATGCCCGTTTGTGTGACTATTTCTTGTAATAATGAAAAATTTATTTCAATGGGTAGTTCTTCAATCGTTATAATGCTACCACCTCTAGGTACATGAGTTGTAATAGCATTAAATGTTCCAACTCTTACACCAATACCGGAAAGAATATAATTATTTTCATGTTTATGGGCAAGAATTCGTAGATCAAACTTTCTTCCATCTGGTAATTCGCTCACTATTCCTTGTTGACAAATAAAATCCTCGCTTAATGAACTAAGAAATTTCCAACAATCACTAATTGATTTCACCAATTCTACATGAAATGCATTACGGATTATGACTTCTTTGTCAGTTTTCAAGGAGAGCTTAAACACGCCAAATCCCTTTGAAGAATTATGTTTCTTTATATAGACAAATTTCCATTTTTTTAAATAGAAATATAAATCTTTTTCGCTAGTTAATTCGATTGTTTTTGGTATATAACTTTTTAAAAAGTCATTTGAAGATAATATTGACGTTGTTTGTATTTTTGAGAGATATGATTCGTTAAAAAAAGGAATGTTTAATACTGAGATTTTTTCTCGGAAATTTTTATAATCATTGTTTGATTCATACTGTACAGATGGGATGCGATTATAAATGACGTCTGGTAAAGGGGAAAATAGCTTAAGCCATTTTTTACTTTTAAAACAAAACGTATAACATGTAACCGAATTACCAGAGAGGGCGGTAGGGGTTAATATGATAGGTATACCGCCATCAGTTATTACCTTCTTACAAATTCTTTTAAAGGTCTTAATATTTCCACTAAAAGGTAGCCGATCTTCGTTTGTTAAAATACCGATAATAGGGCCTAAATGTGTTCCAGTTTTTTTTACCTGAAATTGTATGGAATTTGTACAATCGTCTTGAGATGGTAATATAGTAAGCCGATTATGGCCTATGGAATATCTTGATTCACTATGATCATGCGACCAAGTATTTTTATCAAGATGATAAAAAACAGAGATCATTTCATTGAAACCTCGAGTTCATTACCCTTTTTGGAAAGATGGGTAGCATATTCCAAAAAAAGTTTTTTGATCTGTTTGTCATTTTCTTGGAAACTAGGATTTGAAAAGATGGATCTTCCAGGTTTAGAATTCGCTTCGAAAAGCCAAATTTTTTCATCCTTATCAACACCTATATCAAATCCAATCTCTCCGATATGACCATCTACTTGACGATCTAAAGATTCACTAATTTTTAATGCTGCTGTAGATAATTTATCATGTATTCTTTTCGCTTTTTCCTGATCAAATAGTTCTTCAAGAGTTTTCACTCGACCACCGTTATTTAAGTGAGTAGTTGTGCTACCTTTTCCTGCTACTTTTGCGGCAATAACCGTTACATGCCATTTTCCTAAAGCATCCTTGTTTGTATGAACTCGAAAATCGACAGGCTGATGCTCGTAACGAATGAGTGAAATACCTTGTTGTACAATGAAGTCGTGTAACTTCGTGCTACGAAAAACATGATTAATTAAAGATTGGAGTGATGAGAATTTTTGAAGTCTATTTGTTTCAAAATCACGATATCTACAATAATAAATTCCTTCTTCTCGGTGGTAACGAATTAATATGACTTTTGAACCGAGGCTACCATTTTCGGGTTTAACATAGACAAATTGGTATTGCGATAATAATTCTTCAATCGTGTCAAAATTATGGAACTTTACTGTTTTCGGGAGATAATGTGCAACTGATTCTTCATTTTTTAATTTTACATATAAGTCCCATTTATTGAAGAATCCAGGATTAAACCATGGGATTTTGTATTCTTTTTCTAGTTTCTGACGTACACGTTTAATTGATTTATGAAGCTCAACTTTTCGATTTGGTAACCTATTATAAATAACCGTTGGAAAAGGAACGACTTCTTTAGTCCACCTTTTATTCGTAAAGAAATAACCTTGAATGGTTTCAGATTCCCAATCGATTCCGTGAGTACCAAATACGAATATAAAGCTATTTTTGTGATTATTTTCTGCAATTAAGTTTGCAAACATAAAGCTACGATCACCGATAGGGCGAAGTAGTGACTCAGTAAAACCGGCGGTGAAAATTCCGACTAGTGGCCCAAGCTGTAAAGTATTTCCGATAATAATGGGCTCAATTGAACCTTCAAAAGGTATACAGAGCATTTCGACTAAATGCTCTGATATCGAAATAATATTGTGAAGTGTATTCATCGTAACTAGTTGACAAGGGTATTTTTTTTGACCAAAAGCAATATATTCAATATTTCTAGAAGTAGTAAGTTCTTCGGGTATACATACTAGGTTCTTACTCTGTCGATGAGTAACGATTTTATAAACTTCATTCATTATTTAATTTCACTTCTTTCACTTTTAGATTTCGATTGTAAATGTAAACAATATTGAATTGGTGCTGAGTAAAGCTTTTGTTGGATTGAAGGGTCGGTTTGAAGTAGAACCTTTCTACCAGGCTTTGAATTTACATCTAAAATCCAGATGGCTTGATTTGAATCGATTCCTAAATCTAAACCAATTTCAAATAATGGAAGAAAATTCTTTTCAAGGGTGACTGGTAATTGTTTGCATATTGTCTCAATATCTTGCTGTAATATTAAAGCAGTTCTTTGATTAAATTGAGTGATCCATTCCTCAAATGGAACTGCATTACTTCCTGCACTTAAGTTTGCAACAATTGAATTAGGCTGACCAATGCGAACACCTTTTCCAACTGCTTGCCACTCACCTTTTTCATTTTTTTGTAAAAGGATCCTTAAATCAAATGCTTCACGCGATTTTGTTTGAAGGTCTAGATAATTTTGATAAACATATCCTTTTGATTCAACAATCGGTTGTAGCCACTCAAAAAATTCATCACGTGTTTCGTATACAGTTTCAATTACTTCCTTTTGTTTTTGTGTTGAAACACTAATTGAGTATGCACTTAACGTAATAAAATAAATATTGATTCCTCTTGAACCATGGATCGGTTTAATGACGAGCTTGCGCGTTTTTCTAAGTTCTTCAAAAAATACAGCTAAGTGTAATAGTTTCTTTGTTTTAGGGATATATGGATTTAAACTTTCATCAGTTGCTAAAGCTTGATAAGTTTCCCATTTTCCTGGCAGTCCATATCCTAAAAAAGTGATATCTTTACGTTTTTTTAGCCAGTCAACAATAGGCTTTGCCTGCTTACTTTTAATGCTTGGGGAATAGAAGCAACGATCATAAATATAATTCGGTATTTCAAATGTTGTTTTCTCCCATTGTTCTGTTTCTGCTACATACTTCCAGCCCATAATTTCTTCAGTAGCTGGTTGAATATTAAAAGGGGTAAATTGAACGAATTCGTAACCAAGTTTACTTGCTTCTTTCGCCATATGCTGAACGTATTCACCTTCTTGTCTTTCTTTAAGAGATAAATAACCTATTCTCATTCTTTTCACTCCTTGTACTTATAAATATGATTGAACAAGAGAAAAAATAGCTTTTGTTGAAGGTCTAATTTTTTGAATTGGGTCTGAAACTTGTAAATCCTTAGATGGCTTTGAATTTATTTCGATAACCCAAGGGTTAAATTGATTGTCTATTGCGAGATCCACTCCAAACTCAGCGAATAATCCATCAAAGGAGGAGTCTATACATATACAGCATTCGATGGCTAACTCAACCAATAACTTTTTAAAGTGAATTCGCTCTTTTTTTGGTAAATATTTACTTAAAAATTCATCAATTTTTTGAAGGTCTCCTCCGCGGGCCAAATTGCTTACAAACTGGGTAGGGTGACCAATCCTTGCTACAGTTGAAGTTACTTCCCATTTATTGAATTTATTTTTATGACATAAAAATCTAAAATCAACAAGTCGATCATCTTTACTGATTAAAGGTAAGCCTTCTTGGATGATAAAAGTACGCTTACTTAATTGCTGTTTAATTGGATGAAATAGTTGAGAAATTGATTTATATTCAACTTCTACTTCAGAATTTTGGCTATTTTTTAAACGATACAAATCTTTATCTTTTGTAACCTTAAAAATGTTTCTCCCTTGGCTACCGTGAATTGGTTTAATAAAAACCGTTTCATATTTTTGAATAAAATTCTCTAATTGTTCGACTGAGCAGCATTCCTCAGTGTATGGAACGTATGGTTTTATATAGGCTGAATCAATTAGGGCTTTAAAAACTTCAAGCTTATTTAAGAAGCGAGCATTAAAAAAAGGTATTTGCTGACTGGTTAGCGAAGAATTAAGTAATTTAAACTCTTTTGTTCGTTCAAGTTTTCTTGAATGAATTCGATTATGAATGATTGAAGGGGCAGGTACATTCATTAATGTCCAGCCAGTTTCTGAACGCTTATATCCTTTTAATTCATTCGTTAGTAGTTTTTTAAATGTAGTTACATAGAAATCAATATCAGAGTCTCCGCATAACTCTGATAGTTCCTCACAAAGTGTCGTTATTGATCCGAGCGGATTTAATGACTCCTCATTGATCGAATCAGTTACTACAACAAAAGATTGGGGTTCTTGATTTTTAGGAAAAGATTGCAATGATTCTCCTCCTTTCCAAAATAATTGTCGTTGTATACTATGTGATATTCGCCTAGTTGGTGAATGTCTTTAGGAAATTTTTAGGGAAGAAAGTTAGATTTGTTTTGGAAAGACTGACATATAATAGAATGTTTGCTATAGTGGAGATACAAAAGTTTATAGGAGGTAGTAACATGGCTGTAAATATTTATGATATCGCATACTCACTACAAAACGCTTTTAAGGAGCAACCAGAATTTAAAAATCTACAAGCACTATACTCACAAGTATTAGCTGATCCAAATGCAAAACCATTATTTATGGAGTTTCAAAATTTCCAAAAGGCGATGCAACAAAAAATGTATCAAGGTGAAGCAGTTACACCTGAAGAAAATGCAAAAGGACAAGAAATTGTTGCAAGAGTTTCTCAAAATCCTTTAATTGCAAATTTAATGCAAGTTGAACAAAGATTAAATTTAGTTATCCAAGATGTAAATAAAATTGTCATGAGTCCATTAGAAGAATTTTATAAATCTTTACTTGAACTTTAATATTTAAAAGGCAGGATTAGCAGAGAAAACGGAATTATTAATCCTTTTCCGTTGTTCCTGCCTTTTTTATAATCCTGCTCTGCACATAAGAGAGACTTCATCTACATGGAGTCTTTTTTAGTATAAGAATGGATATAATAACAGCCTACAATGTTCTAATTAAATGAAGCATGTCATATATTCTAGTAAGGTATTTCTTCGCGAAATGGGGGAGATTAAGTGATTTATAAGTTACTTGCAATTAATATAGATGGTACTTTATTGCAATCCAATGGAAAACTCTCAAAAGAATCGAAAGAAGCTGTTGAATACGTTCAAGACAAAGGGATTTATGTAACCTTATATACAAGTAGAAATTTTCAAGCTACAAAAAAAATCGCAAAAGCTCTTAAGGTTAATAACCTTTTGGTCTCTCACTCAGGTGCCTTTATCTCTTCAAAGCTTGATGAACCATTATTTGAAAAGAGAATTGAAGAGGAAGAAGCATATGACATCGTTAAAAAACTAGAAAAATATGATTGTAATATTCGGTTGTCACATGAACATTTTTCAATTGGAAATCGAAAAAAATTACAATCTAATTTAGTAGCAAAAGCAGTTTTATCAAATGCTGATCCTGTCTTTTATCCAATCCAATTTGTTGAATCACTTTCAGATAGCATTCTGGAAAATTCAATATCACCGTTAAAAATCGAGTGTTATTTCTCTGATGAAGTAGAGAAAAATAAAGTGAAAAAAGAATTGAATGTAAAGTATCCACATCTTGATTGCTTATGTGATGAAGATCGTAAAATTGAAATCGTCCGAAAAGGAATTTCAAAATATTCAGGATTAAAACGATTAGGTGAACATTTAGGAATTTCTTATCACGAAATGGTTGTAATCGGAGATAATTATAGTGATTTACCATTAATTGAGCATGCAGGTTTAGGCGTTGCTATGTCAAATGCTCCTGTAGAGATTAAAAAAGTTGCAGACTGGATTACAAGATCAAATGATCAAAATGGTGTTCCGTATATGATCAAAGAGCATTTCAGGAAACAATTTCCACTGCCATTTTTAAAAACACATTTAAAAATCGAAAAATAAATAAAAGCCTGGCTTTCAAGAGAATCCTCTTCGAAAACCAGGCTTTTTCAGTGAATTTTAAATAATTGACCTCGTTACTCTTTAATTTTATACTTAAGTGATAACTTAAAAAGGTGATAATAAAATGAAAATATATATTAAAGGTTTAGAGGATATTCGTTTTCAAAGACCGTTAGAGCTATTAGCTCAACTATTTTTTGAAGACTGTGATGTATCGTTAGAACAAATAGATGCAGATATAGAAGTAAGATTTGTGCTTGATGAAGTTAATAAAAAAGTATCAGGTAAGTTAGGTACGAATTTCGAAGCAAATACAAGCTATGTAGATGGTAAAGATGATCGAGAATCATTTAAATTTAAAAAGAAAGCAGTTAACTTTGTCTTTTTATCATTACTACAAGAGCATACTGGAATTCAGCAAAAGTGGGGAATCTTAACTGGTATACGACCAACGAAGCTCCTTCATTCAAAACTTAAATCTGGTATGTCAAAGGAAATGGCGCATGAAGAGCTACGAAATGACTATTTAATCCATGACGAAAAAATTGATTTAATGCAATCAATTGTCGATCGTCAATTAAAAGTAATACCAGATTTATATAACTTGCAAAATGAAGTTAGTCTTTATATTGGTATCCCTTATTGCCCTACTAAGTGTGCTTATTGTACATTCCCAGCTTATGCTATTCAAGGAAAACAAGGTGCAGTCGATTCATTCTTATATGGATTACATTACGAAATGGAAAAAATCGGCGAATTTCTAAAGGAACGTGGAATTAACATTACTACGATTTATTATGGCGGAGGGACACCTACTAGTATTACAGCAGAAGAAATGGACTTACTGTATGCTAAGATGCATGAATCATTTCCAAATATGAAACAGGTTCGTGAAATTACGGTAGAGGCTGGTAGACCTGATACAATTACACCCGAAAAATTAGATGTTTTAAATAAATGGAATATTGATCGGATTAGTATTAATCCACAGTCCTATATTCAAGAAACTTTAAAAGCGATTGGAAGACATCACACTGTTGATGAAACAATAACAAAGTACCATTTAGCCCGTGAAATGGGTATGAATAATATAAATATGGATTTAATTATTGGTTTACCTGGAGAAGGTTTAAAAGAATTTAAATATACATTAGATGAAACTGAAAAGTTAATGCCTGAATCATTGACTGTTCATACACTTTCATTTAAAAGAGCCTCAGAAATGACGCAAAACAAACAAAAATATAAAGTTGCAGATCGAGATGAAGTGCAGCAGATGATGAATGAAGCAACAGTATGGACAAAAAATCATAACTATCATCCATACTATTTATATCGTCAAAAAAATATATTAGGTAATCTTGAGAATATTGGATACTCTATTGATGGTCAAGAAAGCTTGTATAATATTTTAATTATGGAAGAAGAACAAACAATTATTGGTTTAGGTTGTGGTGCATCTAGTAAGTTTGTAAATCCAGAAACCCGTCAAATAACTCGTTTTGCTAATGCGAAAGATCCTAAATCATATAATGAAGGTTATGAGCATTATACAAATGCAAAAATTAAGATTTTAGATGAGTTATTTTCGAAAAGTAATCAATCAAATTAATAAAAAATAAAGGAAATTCCCCTTGCGATGTTTAATGTTTAAATTAACCATGAAAACAAGGGGGATTTTTTATGTCTATTTCGAACACGGCAGAACATGTTTTATTAAGAAAAGAGGGACGAGTTGCGACTGTTGTATTTAATCGACCTGAAGTATTGAATGCAATGAATGAAGATACATTCAGACAATTTCGAGATGTACTGGATGAAATTGCTAGCTCAGACGTTGATGTAGTCGTTCTATGTGGAAATGGCAAAGGTTTCTCTTCAGGTGGAGATTTAAAATCAATGCTAAGTAACACAGATGAATCTGCTTTTGGTCCAGTAATGGATTTAATTACAGATGTAGTAGTTAAATTATATACTTTACCTAAAATCGTTATTAGTGCGATTCATGGGCCAGCTGCTGGAATAGGTCTAAGTTTTGCTCTTGCTAGCGACTTCGTTCTTGCTCACGAATCAGGTGTATTGGCAATGAACTTTATCGGAATTGGCTTAATTCCTGATGGTGGTGCACATTACTTCTTAGAAAAAAGACTAGGTGAAACAAAAGCTAAGCAACTAATCTGGGAAGGTAAAAAACTAAATGCAACGCAAGCATTAGAAATCGGTTTAATTGATGAAGTAATCAGTGGGGACTTTGAACAAAAAATTAATGAACGTGTGAAGTCTATTCTTCAAAAACCCGTAAGTGCGATGATCCAAACTAAACAAATCTACAGTAACGGTAACTTAGATTCCTTAAAAAATGTACTTTTATTTGAAAAAGAAGGACAAGGTGCAATGAGAAGAACAGTAGATCATCAGGAAGGTGTACAGGCCTTTTTACAAAAGAGACTTCCCGTTTTTACTGGTAAATAAGGATTGTGAAATCGACTGGATTCGGTCGATTTTTTTGATTAGAAGAAAAGAAAAGATGTACAAATAAAATTAACAAAAGTACAATTAAATAACCTGAAATAGTAGAGATAATATTCTATCTACTATCTATTTTCTTTCTGTAATCCTATGTATTTTAATATAAAAAAGAATAAATCATTAAAAATTAGATTGTCTATATTCTATTATGCACTAGTCTTTGTTAGTTTAATTGTGTCTGACAATGAAAAAAACTTAACAGTTGTTTTACGAAATGGTTAATTTTAAAATACAAGACTATAAGTTTTTCTCCACTCATGGTAGAATGTTGACATTCTCAGTTTTGGGAGAGTGGTTAGATTGAAAAAGATTCAAAGCAATTCACGTACAACGTCAAGAGCGAAAAGAAAAAAAACAAAACTCATTTTATTTGGATCAATTGGAATCGTACTAATACTAATAGCATTTGTTTCGTATTCCATTTTTTCGCCGAATGATAATAAGGCAGGATCTAAAAATAGTGACTATGCATCGGCCAAAAACAGCGAAAAGAATGATGATAATGGTGTAAAAGAGACATCAACAACTGTTCAAACAATTGATGATGACGATTCAGATGGTACGGCACCGGAAACACCAGAACAAACTGGTAAGAAGCATGTTACAAGCTATGATCGACATTCTCAAGACTGGCAGGCAATGCTACAGGCAATCTCTTCTGCTGCTGGAATAGATTCAAGCAATATGACTGTATGGTTTTTAGGAAGTGACAAAAGCAATCCAGGTGGCTCAGTCGGGACTGTATCAGCAAAGACAAGAGGCTCGCAAAAATATAAAGTATATCTCATATGGGATGGCTCTGGCTATAAAGCTACAAAGGTTGAACCTGCTTCATAAAATGTAAATAAGATGTACTCCTATGGCTGTTGAGAAATTCTCGGCAGCTATTTCATTAAAAGAATCGTTCCAAGAAAAGCAGAAGTTGGAAAATTTTGAAGCTTTGATTGGTACTTTAAACACTAATTTAGATCAAAAACAAACAAGCTGCGATAAATTTTTCGCAGCTTGTTTTATTATGGATGAAATAAAAGAAGTTTACCAGTTTGGCTAATGCAACGGTGTGTTTTATCAAGTACACCGAGTGTAGTAAGTTTTTCTGTACCAATTTTTTTTGCTTCTAAGTCAGAATTAGCTTCAAATTGTTCATCGACAATTGATTCGCCACTTTTTTCAAAAGCAGTAATTCGATAAGTTGCCATGTCTTAGACCTCCCTAAAGTAGTTGCGATATTACTATTTTGGCATAGATTGAAAAGCTATGTAAAGTAATAATTTGAATTATAAAAAAATTCAGTTCGGATTTAAAATTTTGACATTTTAAGTTACAACGGATTTTAAGAATTGTTAGATTATGTCTTAATTTTTTGTAAGAACATTGTTGGGCTAAGTATCTATTTTAACGTATAATAGGATAAGTAAAACGACTAATACATAATTTGATTTTCCTTTTTTTATTTTGTGAAATTAATTTTCCAAAATATTTTAAGCTATTTACTTAAGTAAAGCTTAAGGAAGCATATACAAAATGGAGGTACTTATGGATAAAAAAGTATATGATTATGAAGTTGGCGAACGTTTTGTAACATTTTTATTTGTCAAAGCTGTTACGAAAGGTGTAGCAAGTAATCAAAAAACATTCCTATCTTTAACTTTACAAGATCAAAGTGGAGATATTGAGGCTAAGCTTTGGGATATTTCTTCAGAGCAAGAAGAAGCATATGTTGAAGGAACTGTTGTAAAAGTTGAAGGGGAGCTTCACGATTATAGAGGAAAACTTCAACTTAAATTACGCCAAATTCGGCCAACTAAAGATACAGACGAAGTTAATCCGGAAGATTTTTTCGCAAGAGCACCAGTTTCTAAAGAAGAATTATATGAGAAAATTACTTCATATATTAATAATATGACCAATGAAAAACTTAAAAAGCTTACGGAATATCTAGTATTAAAAAATCAAGAAGATTTTCTTGATTTTCCAGCGGCAACTAAGAACCACCATGAATTTGTTTCTGGTTTAGCATACCATGTTTTTTGTATGTTGAAATTAGGTGAATCAATTGCGAATTTATATCCTTCGATCAATAAGGATTTACTATATGCTGGAATCATACTCCATGATTTAGGAAAAGTAAGAGAATTATCTGGTCCAGTTTCAACAAAGTATACTGTCGAAGGTAATCTGTTAGGCCATATCTCACTTATGGCAATTGAAATTGGAAATGCCTCAATTGAACTAGGTATTGAGGGAGAAGAGGTTACTGTTCTACAACATCTTATTTTAAGTCATCATGGTAAGTATGAATACGGTAGTCCAAAATTACCTTTAATTAAAGAAGCTGAAATTTTACATTATATTGATAATATTGATGCAAAAATGAATATGTTAGACCGTGCACTTGAAAGAGTTGAACCAGGAGAATATACAGAGCGTATTTTCCCATTAGAAAATCGTAGTTTTTACAAACCAAAATTTTAATTTAATCATACTTCCTCTTTATTAGCCATATAATGAAGCAAATGCTTGTCTACTAAGGAGGAAAATTAATGCCAATTTTACCATTTTGGATGTATATCGTGATTTTAGGAATTTTTGTAAGTGGATTTATGGTGCTTTACACTTCGAAACAAGAAAGAGATGCAGATGAGGCATTCATTGAAAAAGAGGGAGAAATTTACTTACAAAGAATTAAAGAAGAGAGAGAACGAAGAGAGCAATTACTTATTAACTCTGATATTTCAACCAATTAAAAAACCTGCCATTCAGACTGGCCGCCAAACGCTCGCTTTCCTCGTTGCTTCGCCTGCTTGCGCGGTGCTCATTACCGTCTATGGTAACTCCGCTTCTCATCAGGCTTCACGCCTCGAAAGACAAGCGCTTGCAATCAGTCTGAAACTCAAGTTTTTTGTATATTGTCTACACAAAAAAACCTGCCATTTTGGCAGGTTTTTTTTATGATTTTTTCGCTTGGCTTTCTAAGTCTTTATCTTTTACTTTAAATTTAGCTTTTTTAAGAAGTTCATCAGAGAATGCTTGGAAGTTTTCTTGGCTTAGCTTAGATTCAGCAATTTTTTTGCGAGCATCTTTTTCGTTAGCAGTTTTTTTACCAGTTAATTTAATAACATGGTATCCAAATTGTGATTTAACTGGTTGGCTAATTTCTCCAACTTTTAATTTATAAGCTGCTGCTTCGAATTCAGGTACCATAGCACCTTCTCCAAAATAGCCTAAATCTCCACCTTTATCTTTTGAACCAGTGTCAGTAGAATATTTTTTTGCTTCTGCTGCAAAATCTGCACCTTTAGCTAAGTCTTGTTCAACTTTTTTAGCTGTAGCTTCATCTTTTACTAGGATATGACTAGCTCTAATTTCTGGTTTATATTTTGCAAGGTCAGCTTTTGTTACTGAAGCTTCTGCAGCTTTTTCAGTTAATAAATCAATTTTAACACGATCTTTAAATGCTGCTTCATCTTTAAATCCGTACTGTGCTAAGAACGCTTTAAATTGATCGCCATTTTGTGTTTTATACTCATTGAACTTAGCGTCAACATCTTTATCACTAACTTTGTAGTTTTTCTTTAAATAATCTTCAATAGCCATTTGCTTAAGCATTGCTAATCCTGCTGTATCCTTCATCTTGTTATATAAATCTTTAGATGTGATATCTCCCGCATTAGATGTAGCAACAACATCGTTACTAACACCAGCAGATCCACATGCTGCTAGTCCGAATACTGAGGTAGCTAAAACTGCAGATACGATTAACTTTTTCATTTAAACATCTCCTAATAAAAATTTAAAATGATTTCTTGTAAAAGAAAAATTTTACTTATTAAAGTATGGAGCTTAAATCTTAATTTTTCCTGTATTTAGACATACCTTTTACTGGAAATTACTTCACTTAATATAACATATTTTTCTTCAATGTGACAAAGTTTATCCAAAAAAAGAATAATTTGGTATGCTTTTTTTAAAAAAATTAATTAATTTTAAGGAAACTTGAACTAGTTTTAAATGAAAAGTAGGCACTATGAGAATAGGGTAATAAATGAATGCAACATGCTTATCCTGCAAATTAAAAACTTGTCAATCGTGACATTCGCCCAATCATTTAAGGCATTCGTCTATATATTATTATGGATTACTGTTAGGAGGGTGGAAAAATGGAGGGGAAAACATCGCGTGAATTTGTATTAATCGTGATCCTGTTTATTTTGTTAATTATTATCGGGTGTTCATTTTTATAAGTAATATGAATCTTCAAAAATGAAGGTTATTTATACATTTGCCCAGACCATTTTTTACTACACGCATAAGATAAGATATGTAGCAAAAGGAGGTGTGAATGATGGGCGTAGGATTCCATGGTGGAGGATTTGCGTTAATCGTTGTATTGTTCATCTTATTAATTATCGTAGGAGCAGCTTGCATCTAATTTGTAAATAAGACAAATATTCGACCGGAGGTATTGTACCTCCGGTTGAGTTTTTATTACAGAAAATATTAGATAGTACATATGCTTTGTTAATTGAAATTTAGAAATAAATGAAAATGAAATGAGCCTGAGGGTTTCAAAGAGGTATTTATGTGAAATTTTGAACAAAAGTGGCCGAAATAAAAAGCGGAAGGATTTAATTAATCTTGCCCCGCTTCTATTTATTTGTACAATTTCAAGGACATATAAACCGAAATTGTAACTTTAAAGAAGATATTAAGGTTTCTTAATTAAACGATTATCTTCTTCTATAAATTCTTTATCTATGTTACCTAATGTTGTTTCAAATATATCCATAAAATCTTTTCCATAAATATTACGTAAAATAGCCATAATTTCCATATTTTCTGGAAATTTACCATAGAATTCTTTTAATGGTAAAGTACCTTGAAAAACTGAATTTGTCTCTGGATCAAATTCACCTAGAATCTCTAATAGCATATCTTTACCTTTTTCTGTTAATTCAATATACGTATTACGTTTATCTTCTACTTTTTTAGAAAACACTAATAAACCACGTTCTTCTAGCTTTTTAGAGAAGTTAAAAGCTGTTGATACGTGCATTACACCAAATTTAGCAATTTCAGAAATAGACGCACCCTTTAAGTGGAAGGCGATCATTAAAATATGATGTTCATTGATATTTAAATCATAGGGCTTAATCCATTGTTGCCAGTCCTTTTCAACTGACTTCCATAATGCTTTAGAAATTTGGGCAATTCTTTGACTAAAAATCAAAGCTTCTTTCATTGTATATAATTTTTGTTCAGTTTTCATCAATTCACCTTCTTTTCTATTTAACTATCTATTTATTATTATGCCAATAATATGTGAAGAAATAAAGAACTTTTAGTTAGAATTTTTAAAAATTTTCACAAAGTAGTTGATAAAATTCTACATTTTTATATTATAATTAAATATTGAGGGTCATAAAAATTATGCTTGTATAATAATTTTAACGAAACTATAGAGTGATTGTCGATAAAATATTATTGGTAATATAGTAAATATATAATATAACTCTATAAAAATATAGTATAAAATGTAGAATTTAGATGGAATTTACATGAAAAAAACGAAAACAGGAGATATTCACTCTCCTGTTTTCGTTTTAAAAAGGGACAATTTTATTATTTTTTAATAATGTTATTTTCGATAGATTTTGCAATCTCTTGTAGCGTTTCATTTGTGTATTGATTTTGGTTTGAATGCCATTTTACATCAAAGCCATCATTATTTCCGTATCGTGGTAAAATATGCATATGATAATGAAATACAGTTTGACCTGAAACTTCACCACTATTATTTAAAATATTTACACCTTGGACATTAAAAGTTTCTTTCATTGCATTAGCAATGTGAGGTACTTTTCGGAAGTATGTACTAGCTGTTTCTTCACTCATTTCGAATATGTTTTCAACATGATTCTTTGGAATGACTAATGTGTGTCCTTTAGTAACTTGACTTAGATCTAAAAAAGCTAAAATATCATCATCCTCGTATACTTTTGAAGCTGGAATGCTACCTTCAACAATTTTACAGAAAATACAATTAGCGTCATGTGCCATTTTTTATACTTCCTTTCACTTTTTTCCTTATTTTAACATAGGCGTAGGTTAAAGGGGAAATAGGGTCAGGAAAAAATAAACAAGAAGCAACCAAAGTTGCTTCTTGATGAAGGGGAAAGATTCTATTGGAGTAATTATAAATTGTCTTTAACAGACACCTCATTTGCTTTAATGTTCAATAAATTGGTACACCTTATAAGAAATTTATATGCTCTGGTCGAGACACCTCATTTACAAATTGGTATACTAAAACCTTTGTTTATAAGTGATAATGTTCAAGCTAACCATCTCCTTTGATGTTTTCACTGCTGTTTTACACAACGATGTTTTATCTATGGAGAAATTTCACTTCAACAACTACACTTGCATAGGTTTGAACGCAAATTAAATTACCTTTAACCCACACCTCATTTCAAATTTTGAACTGGAAAGTGTGTTGCTTTCCCTTCAAAAATTATGATGCCCTGTAATAGAGAAAATATGCAAAAACAATAAATGTTATTTAAAGCGTGAAAGCGGAGAGGAAATATTAGAAACCAGGAAAGACTTAACTATTGCCTAAATTATCTATAATCTTAATGATTCGATAAAGGGGTACGGAAAGGTCGTGCGCTCGAGGAACAAATCTATAGGTGGAGTATCTAAGATTAGAGTAATCAACACATTATTTATTTAATACAACTTCTTCTCAACAACATAAAACAAGAAGCAACCTAAGTTGCTTCTTGATGAAGGGGAAAGAATATTGGAGTAATTATAAATTGTCTTTAACAGACACCTCATTTGCTTTAATGTTCAATAAATTGGTACACCTTAAAATAAATTTATATGCTCTGCTCGAGACACCTCATTTACAAATTGGTATACTAAAACCTTTGTTTATAAGTGATAATGTTCAAGCTAACCATCTCCTTTGATATTTTCACTGCTGTTTTTACAACGATGCTTTATCTTGGGAGACACTTCACTTTAACAGTTACCTTGCACAGGTTTGAACGCAAATTAAATTACCTTTAACCCACACCTCATTTCAAATTTTTGAATTAGAAAGTGTGTTGCTTTCCCTTCAAGAATTATGATGCCCTACGGTAAAGAAAGTATTCTTATTAGGAAAAGAAAATTTAAAAAGAATCAAATGATAAGAAGAAGGTTAGAAAACAGAGAATGACTTGAAAGGAAGACATGATTAGAAAAGGACGTTAAGTTATTTATTGGTTAATTGAATAAATAAGAGTATAGATAATAGAAGGAAGTAGCTTTAATGTAAACATTTTTTATTTGAAATATAAAACGTTTTCAATAGGAAAAACATACATTATGTGCACATATAATAATGATCAAATTATTAATTTTGGACGATCTATTTAAGGTTTTATTTGTTAATGTGTTTGATCAGTTTTATGATTCAGACAACATAGTAATCTTTTTTCAAAAGTTAAAAATATGATGAGCTAATTTTTTAGAAATACAAATTCAAATGATTAATTTATAAATTGTTCAATATTAATTGACCTACAAATTGATTAATATACAACTTAGTTTACTCTAAGAAAAGGATATTTGATTAGGTTTTATTGTTGACTTTTTTTGATGAATAAGTTGATTGGAATGAAAGGATGCTCGACTCCTATGGGATTAGCGGGAAGGCTGAGACCCCGCAGGCTTGCCGAGGAGGCTAAAGAATCTCGCCCCATGGAAAGCGAGCATCCTGTAGTGGAAATCAACCTCACTCTACTCCTTTTACGAAATTTGAAAATTAATTGATAAGATTATTTTTCAACAACATAAAACAAGGAGCAACCAGTAGTTGCTCCTTGATGAAGGGGAAAGAATTTAGAAAATGATTTTAGGTTAATAAGTTAAATTGTCTTTAACAGACACCTCATTTGCTTTAATGTTCAATAAATTGGTACACCTATAAATAAATTATATGTTCTGCTCGAGACACCTCATTTACAAATTGGTATACTAAAGACCTTTGTTTTTATAGAACATGTTCAAGCGCACCATCTCCTTAGATATTTGCATTGCTGTATATGACAACGATGTTAATCTTTGGAGATACCTCATTTCACTTAAACAATTATCTGACTTAGGTTTGAACGCAAATTAAATTTCCTTTAACACACATCTCATTTCAAATTTTGAACTAAGAAAGTGTGTTGCTTTCCCTTCAAGAATTATAATACCCTTAACCTAAAATAGTATTCAAAAAAAGAAGGATTTTTTTTTAGTATTCCATAAATATGATAATAAGGAAGTTAGGGTTATTATTTGATACAATAAAAATTATAGGAAAAGTACATTTGAAAGGATTTGTAAAGAATGACTTTATTGCATGTAAAAGATGTCACAGGTGGATATACTAGACAGCCTGTCATTAAAGATGTCTCATTTACGATTAATAGGAATGAGCTTGTTGGGTTAATCGGGTTAAATGGTGCCGGTAAGAGTACGACAATAAAACATATATTAGGACTTTTGAAGCCAACTAAAGGTGATATATTAATTAATGGTGAATCATTTGATAAAGATCCAACTGCATATCGTGCGAGTATATCATATGTTCCTGAAACACCGATGATTTATGATGAATTAACCTTACAGGAACATCTTGAAATTACAGCATTGGCATATAATATTCCTGAAAAGGATTTTAAAAAACGTAGTGAAGAGCTATTAAAAACATTTAGATTATATGATAAGAGAAAATATTTTCCTTCGACATTCTCTAAAGGGATGAAACAAAAAGTAATGATCATTTGTGCCCTTATTGTCCAACCACAGTTATACATAATAGATGAACCTTTTTTAGGATTAGATCCAATCGCGATAAATGATTTACTTGAGATTTTGAACGATGAAAAACAAAAAGGAGCAGGCATCTTAATGTCTACTCATATTTTATCGACTGCTCAGATTTATTGTGATTCATTTATTATTTTGCATGAGGGTGTAATTATTGCAAAAGGTACATTAAACGAATTGCAAACTCAATATAATATGCCAAATGCTTCTCTGGATGAAATTTATATTTTTGCAACGAAGGAAAAAGAAATATGAGTACGATAAAAGAATTATGGTTAGCACGGTATAGGAGCTTCATAAAAGAGATGAGTAGATATGGTCGTTATATTTTTAATGATCATATAAAATTTGTAATTGTTTTTGCGTTTGGAGGAGGAGCATATTATTACCAACAAATGCTAAAAACAATTTCTCCAGACTTTCCGGTTATTTTACTAATCGCTATTCTTTTTAGTTTTCTTGTTGTAACTGGTCAAGTAACTACTTTTTTTAAAGGACCTGATTTACATTATTTATTACCTTTAGAAAAAAAGATGAAAAGTTACTTTGTCCGCTCCTTTTTAATTACGTACATCGTTCAAGTCTATTTAATGTTAATGATGTTAGGTGTGATTTATCCAATTTATAAGAAATTTTCACTAGGACAAACAACAAGTTTTATCGTCTTTATGGTAATAATTTTCTTATTAAAAGGATACAATCTCTTTGTTTCATACTTGCATCTTACAAATAGAGGTGTTTTAAACCGAGCTTTTGATTATTGTTTAAGGTTGCTAGGTACTTTCTTATTTATTTTTGGTTTATTAAGTAAATGGAGCAGTTTTTTCCTTGTAATAATGATCGTAATTTTAGCTTTGTATGCATTATCTATTCAAATAGGTAGTAAAAATAAAAGAGTACAATGGGAAAGAAATGTTAAACTTGATACTTCAAGATTAGCGACTTTTTATCGATTTGCGAATATGTTTACTGATGTGCCGTCTATTCAACAACAAGTTAAGCGAAGAAAATGGGCAGATCCAATCATTAATAAAATGAAAATGAGAAATGCTGCGAATTATTTACTAGTTCGTACATTTATCAGAAATGGTAACTATTTAAGTATGTTTTTAAGACAACTTTTCGTAGGTGGATTTGTAGTTTACTTGGTGCCAACTACGATTGGAAAAATATTGATTGGCATTTTATTTCTTTACGTAATTTCCATACAGAATATGTCTATTCTAAAACAGTATAACTATCATTTATTGTGGAAAATTTATCCTTATACAAATGAAGAAAATAAAAAATCTATTTCGACACTTTTGTATATACTACTGTTAATATGTAGTCTAGTTTTTAGTATCATTGGTTTAATAAAGGGCTTGTCAATTTCAAACTTTATTATTGCAATCGCTGTATATACTTTATTTTCAATGTGGTTAATTAAATTTTATGTGCATAAAAGATTGAGTCAGCCACAAAAATTGTAAAGGGTGGACAAAATGGATTCTTATGAACTTCGTATTCAGTACGAACTATCTAGATGGAAGCAAAAAGTTATGTCCGATTCAAATATTTTTCAAACATCTGCAAAAAAAGTTCAGTTAAAGCTTCAATCATTATTGCCAGAACAAATCCAAGATTTGCTTACAAAAACTGTTAAAAATATGATGGTTTTATTTATGGGAGGGTCTACTGTTTTTAATGGCAGTGGTGAAGAGTATGAAGCATTAACACTTAGAGAAAGAGATTTAATCTTAGATAAAAAGTTAAACGAGTACAAAAAGATTTCAGCTGTAGAAGGTGCAGGTACAGGAGCGGGGGGAATATTACTCGGTCTTGCCGATTTTCCGTTATTACTTGGAATTAAAATTCGGTTTTTAGTTGAGGCAGCAAAAATATATGGTTACTCACCTAAAGATGAACTTGAAAGACAATTTATGCTGTATATTTTTCAACTTGCTTTTTCAAGTGATAGCCATCGGAAAAAAGTATTTCAAGTTATTGAAAAGTGGGAAGATAAAGTAGATGAAAACCCCCAAATCAATTGGGAGCAATTACAACTTGAATATCGAGATCATATCGATTTAGCAAAACTTCTGCAATTAGTCCCTATTATTGGAGCACCGGTTGGAGCTTATGTTAATTATCAACTTCTTGAGCAATTAGGTGAAACGGCTAAAAATGCTTATCGATTAAGGTATATGAAGAAGAAGGAAGATCTAATCTAAATAGTTACATACAAAAAGGAGAACTAAAAAGTTCTCCTTTCAGTGTGTAGACAAACGCTCGCTTTCTTCGTTGCTTCGCCTGTTGAGCGGTGCTCATTACCTTTTAGGGTAACTCCGCTCCTCATCAGGCTTCGCGCCTCGAAAGACAAGCGCTTGCAATCAGTCTGAAAATCAGATTATAGTACTTTGTCTACATACTAAAAGGAGAACTAAAAAGTTCTCCTTTTTCTTATTTTTGCTCAACTAATTTTTGTGATTGTTTTAATGAAGCTAATGTCACAGATCCTAGTGTTTTTGCTGCAATTAGCATAGCTTTTTCGTCAAAATCAAATTTTGGATGGTGATGAGGGTATGCTTCTGAAACGTGAGGAGGTTTAGCTCCTGTGAAGAAGAACGTTCCTGGTACTTTTTGTAAGTAGTATGCGAAATCTTCTCCGCCCATTTTAGGGTCCATTTCTTTTAATTGACTAACTTCATCAATTGATTCGGCTACTTTAACTAATAAATCTGTTTCTTTTTCATGATTTACTACTGGAGGATATCCATCATCGTACTTATATTCGTATGTAACATCATTTGCTAGACAAATCCCTTTAACGATTCTAGCTATTTGTTTTTTTACTTTTTCCTGTGTTTCCTTTTTGAACGTACGAACTGTCCCTATTAAAGTTGCTCGATCGGCGATTACATTAAAAGCATTTTTTGCTTCGAAACTTCCAATCGATAGGACTACAGTGTCAATTGGATTTGTTTCTCGACTAACTACTTGCTGAAGGGCCATAACAAGTTGACTAGCAATTACAATACTGTCCTTTGTTCGGTGGGGTTCCGCACCATGACCGCCTTGACCTTGGATTGTGATTGAAAAACGATCAGCTGCTGCCATGATTGGTCCTTTTCGATAACCAATTGTTCCTAATTCTTCGATTGCCCACAAATGGGTTCCATATACCTCATCAACACCATCTAAACAACCATCAGCAATCATAGAAATTGCTCCACCAGGTGCATATTCTTCTGCATGTTGGTGAAGTAAGACAACCTTACCGTCCCATGAATCTTTTTGCTCATGAAGTGCCTTTGCTAAATATAAAAGTGTAGCAGTATGACCATCATGACCACATGCATGCATAACGCCAGGCACTTTTGAGGAATAAGGAACATTTTTCTCATCTTGAATAGGTAGTGCGTCAAAATCAGCTCGTAAAGCGATTGTTTTTCCGGGGTTACGACCATTAATTGTAGCAACAACACCATTTCCACCAACATTTGATTTGAATGGAATATTTAATTGTTGATAAAAGTTTTGAATGAATTTTGCTGTCTCGTATTCTTTAAATGAAAGCTCAGGATTTTCATGCATGTATCTACGGGTAGATACCATTTCCGGATAATATGAATCTAATAAAGAAAATAAATCTGACATTATTTCACCCTCCTACTTACTATCTATATAACCTATTCAAGAAATGCAATTGATATCCTTCAAAATTATCTTCAATTAAGAAATGGCGAAAAATGTATTTCCAAGGAAATATCCATCGAAAAAAAGGAAATAATGACTTATTCATGGGAATAAATGGATATACTATTTTTTATATGGTAAGAGAAATGAAGGTGAAATAATTGAAAAAATGGGGATATTTGGCAATAGGACTGTTAAGTGTCCTATTAATTAGCTTTGTTGGATTTTTACTAATCGTTTTCTTAGGTAATTATGTTATAGATGAAGATAAGTTAGTCGTCCATTCATCGTCAGAAATGGTAGATTTAGAGGGGAATTTTGTATCAAAGCTATATAATGAAAATCATCAAATCGTTTCAATTAGTGATATACCTGATTATACTAAACAAGCAGTAGTTTCAATTGAAGATGAACGTTTCTATAAGCACCATGGAATTGATACACAATCAATCTTTCGGGCTATAGTAAATGATATAAAAGCATTTAGTAAAGTACAAGGTGCGAGTACACTTACTCAACAACTTGCAAAGAATGTTTTTTTGACGAACGACAAAACATTTATGAGAAAAACAAAGGAAGTAATTATAGCAATTAATCTAGAAAGAAAGTATACAAAAGATCAAATACTAGAAATGTATTTAAATCAGGTTTATTTCGGTCACGGGGTATATGGCATAGGCGGAGCTGCGAAATATTATTTCGGGAAAAATATTAAAAATTTGACTATTGAAGAAAGTGCTTCATTAGCAGCCTTATTAAAAGCTCCATCACATTATGATCCAGTCACACAACCAGAGCGATCTTTAGAACGTAGGAATCTTGTTCTATATAAAATGCTAGATACGCATTATATAACTGAATCGGAGTATCAGAAAGCCAAAAGCAAACCAACAGTATTACATATTACGGAACAAAAATTTGAAAACGGATATGCTACATATATTGATATGGTTATAAAAGAAGCAAAAGAGAAATATGGCATTTCTTATGACCAACTTTTAAATGGTGGATACAAAGTTGTCGTTCCAATCCATAAAAAAACACAATTAACTGCCTATAAGTATTTTAAAAATGGAAACTATTTTCCGGGAACTGATCAAAATGCTGAAGGAGCCTTCGTATTAATAAACTCCGAAACAGGCGGTGTAGAGGCAGCAATTGGGGGTAGAAATTACTATTTTCAAGGCTTAAATCGTATTAACGTGAAAAGACAGCCTGGTTCAACAATGAAGCCTTTACTTGTCTATTCGCCAGCGCTTGAAACGGGAAACTACAATCCGTATTCTTTATTACCAAATGAACAGAGTGCGTTAGGAGATTATAAACCGAAGAATTATAATGGAGTTTATACAAAAACGATTTCGATGTTTAATGCATTAATACAGTCAGCAAATGTGCCGGCGGTTTGGTTATTAAATGATATTGGAATTGATAATGCAAAAGAGTATTTAGAAAAAATGGATTTGAATATTCCAGATCAAGGTTTAAGTATGGCGCTTGGAGGACTTAAGATTGGTTTAACACCATTAGAGCTAGTAAAAGCATATAGTGCCTTTGATCATGATGGAGATGCATTAGAGCCTTTTGTTATTAATGCAATTTATGATCGGAACAATGAATTAGTTGCTGAAGCGAAGATTAAGGAATATAAAGTGTTTTCATCACAAACCTCTTGGTATATGACAAAAATGCTTAAAGGTGTTGTAAATGAAGGAACAGCTAGTAGAGGAAGTTTTACTGGCGATTTAGCTGGTAAAACCGGATCTACAAATATACCGGGCCAAACAAATGGAAACAAAGATGCTTGGTTTGTAGGCTATACACCAGATGTAGTAGGCGCAATTTGGATGGGCTATGATAAAACAGATGCAAGCCATTTTTTAAGGAATGGTAGTACCTATCCAACCATTTTATTTAAAAAGATTTTAAGTGAAGCAGGAAGAGAACCATCTACCAAATTTAAAAAGCCAAAAAATATAGACGATCTAGAATCACCGATAAATTTAGAGCCTATTTCTAATGTTCAATCAAAAGTATCGTTCTCTCCATTTGGATTATTCACTGTCGTCATTAATTGGAATGCACCAACTGACCACAGACAACAATATCGAATCTATCGAGTGAAGAAAGGAAAAGAGAAATTAATAGATACTGTTACTGGTTTAGATGAGTACAAAGATTCTTTTGTAAATGTATTTAATGTACCTTCTTATTACGTAGTACCGTACAATCCTCAAACAAAAGAAGAAGGGGATAGGTCTAAACTTGTCAAACCCAACATAAGAAATAAGGAATAGACATTTTAAGGCTCTCCTTCTTATCAAATGATTTGAAGGGGAGTTTTTTATTTCCTATTAAAACTATGACCGTATAAACTGTATCTCTTAAAAAGAATAGTAAAGAGATTGAGAAGTTTGAACGATGAGATAACGATTAAACGATCATTAAAAAAAGAATTATAAAACTCCTTTATTTTATAAAAAGTATTAATAAATAAAGATTATTAATTCGATATTTTAGACATATTTTGATATAATTTTTAATGGGAAAAGTCTGGTAGTGAAATAGGCCTATTAATTGAGAAAAATTGTAAAATCAGTGAACATTATGTGTCAAAATTCGAGTTTTCTATACAATTAATGGTTCAATCAGTATATTTAATAGTAGAGTTTGGAAAAGTGAAAGGGAGACTTTGAAGGATGAAAAAAGATTTTAACGATACATTTCTTAAAGCGATTAGAGGAGAAGAAGTAACGCATACACCAGTTTGGTATATGAGACAAGCAGGGCGTTCTCAGCCAGAATACCGAAAAATAAAAGAAAAATATTCTTTATTTGAAATTACTCATCAACCTGAATTATGCGCATACGTAACAGCGCTTCCAGTTGACCAATACAATGTTGATGCAGCTATTCTATATAAAGATATTATGTCTCCACTTCCTGCAATTGGAGTAGACGTAGAAATTCAATCAGGAGTAGGACCGGTAATAAGCAATCCTATTCGTTCTTTAGCAGATGTAAAAAAGTTAACTGATATTCATCCAGAAGAGCAACTACCTTATATCTATGAGACGATTAAATTATTAACAACAGAGGTTCTTTCTGTACCATTAATTGGATTTGCAGGTGCACCTTTTACAGTTGCTAGCTATATGATCGAAGGTAGACCATCTAGAAACTATAATAAAACAAAATCATTTATGTACGCAGAGCCAGAAGCATGGTTTGCTTTAATGGATCATTTAGCAGACATGACAATCAAATACGTAAAGGCTCAAGTTAAAGCAGGGGCAAGTGCAATTCAATTATTTGATTCATGGGTTGGTGCTTTGAATGCAAATGATTATCGCATTTATATTAAACCTTGCATGGAAAAGATTTTTACTGCACTTAAAGCAGATCAAATTCCAACTACAATGTTTGGAATTGGAGCAAGCCATTTAATTCATGAATGGAATGAGATGCCTGTAGATGTAATTGGTCTAGATTGGAGAACTTCTATTTCAGAAGCTCGCTCTTTAGGGATTACGAAAACACTTCAAGGTAATTTAGATCCTGCGTTTTTATTAGCACCTTGGGAAGTTATTGAGAAACGTGCGAAGGAAATATTAGATGAAGGTATGGCGAATCCAGGTCATATTTTCAACTTAGGTCATGGGGTATTCCCTGAAGTAAATCCTGATACTCTTAAACGATTAACAAGTTTCGTACATGAGTATTCATCAAGGGTTAAAGCTTAATATAAAAGGACTATGGTGATGACATGAAAGAAAAAATCGGTTTATTAGTTATGGCTTACGGCACGCCATATAAAGAATCAGATATTGAGCGTTATTATACAGATATTCGTAGAGGTAGAAAGCCTTCGCAAGAGGCGTTAGAAGAACTGACAGAACGATATCGTGCAATTGGAGGAATCTCTCCATTAGCAAAAATAACAATTGAACAAGCAAAAGCATTAGAAGAAGATTTAAATAAGATCCAAGACAATGTAGAATTCAAAATGTACATTGGACTGAAGCATATTGAACCATTCATTGAAGATGCAGTTGATGAAATGAAAAAAGATGGAATAACAAAAGCTGTAAGTATCGTACTTGCACCACATTATTCTACGTTTAGTGTAAAGTCATATAACGAACGTGCTACAAATCATTCAGAAAAAGTTAATGGACCAAAAATAATCCATGTAGATGATTGGTATAAAGAAGAACGATTTATTCAATATTGGGTTCGTGAAGTAGAAGCAATTCTTGAACCAATGAATGAAGAGCAACGTGTGAAAACGGCATTTATTTTTTCAGCGCATAGTTTACCGGAAAAAATTCTTAACTTGGGAGATCCATACCCTGAACAACTTAAGGAAACTGCCGAGTTAGTCGTTCAGCAATCTGATATTCGTCATTATTTTCTAGGATGGCAAAGTGCTGGTAATACACCAGACCCATGGCTTGGACCTGATGTACAAGATTTAACACGTGAGTTGGATGAAAATTATGATTTTGAAACTTACGTCTACTTGCCATTAGGATTTGTAAGTGAGCACTTAGAAGTACTGTATGATAATGATATAGAATGTAAACAAGTAACAGATGAAATTCAAAAAGCATATGTTCGTCCACCGATGCCTAATACGGATCTATTATTTATTAGTGGGCTTAGTACGGTTGTATTAAGAAAGTTTAACGAACAATAATATGGTTTTGAAATAGGAGGTAAAGAAGTGAATAAGAAGGTTGTCATTATTGGTGGCGGTATTACTGGATTGACAGCTGCCTACTATTTAAAACAAGAAAAATTAAAAAATAATCTTCCAATTGATATTCAATTAATTGAAGGGTCATCAAGGCTTGGAGGAAAAATCCAAACAATTAGAAAAGATGGATTTGTTATTGAGCGTGGCCCTGACTCATTTTTGGCAAGGAAAAAGAGTGCATATCGATTAGCTGAAAACTTAGGTATCCAAGATCAGATCGTTTTTAACTCTGCCGGAAAATCCTATGTATTAGCCCATAATAAGTTACATGGTATGCCAGAAGGTTCAAACATGGGGATTCCTACACAAATCAAGCCTTTTATTTTTTCAGGTCTATTTTCACCAGCAGGAAAAATCCGTGCAGGTTTAGATTTTGTATTACCAAAAACACATGTCCAAGGGGATATGTCACTAGGTAAATTTTTTAGAAGAAGACTTGGTAATGAAGTAGTTGAGAATCTAATTGAACCCCTTTTATCAGGTATTTATTCAGGCGATATTGACCAAATGAGCTTAATGGCAACGTTTCCTCAATTCTTCCAAATTGAACAAAAACATCAAAGTATTGTTCTAGGTATGAAAAAAGAGATGCCTGTGAAGAAATCAAAAGGTCCGAGAAAAGGAATTTTCCAGACTGTAAGTACAGGTCTTCAAACAATCGTTGAACGAATTGAAGAAGAGTTAGATCAAGATGAAGTTTTAAAAGGTGTACAAGTAGTTAATATAAATAAAATTGGAAAAAAATATGAGATTGTACTTAGCAATAATGAAAAGATAGAATCAGATTCAATTATCGTTACTGTACCTCATCGTTTCATTCCACAACTATTTAATAATAAACCTGTATTTGAGCCTTTCAAAAAAGTTCCTTCTACATCAGTTGCGAATGTTGCACTTGCATTTCCAGAGCATGCAATTAAGAAGGATATTAATGGTACAGGCTTTGTTGTTTCACGTAATAATGACTATAATATAACAGCGTGTACATGGACACATAAAAAATGGGCACATGCATGTCCAAAAGGTAAAGTTCTATTACGATGTTACGTTGGACGACCTTACAATAAGGAAATAGTCGATAAAACAGATGAAGAACTTGTTGAAATTGTTTTAGAAGATTTAAGAAAAACGATGGATATAACTGAAAAACCAGAGTTTTATATTGTTTCAAGATGGAAAGACGCTATGCCTCAATATACGATTAATCATAAAGAGCGTACGAAAAATATGGAACAATATTTACAAAAAGAAATGCCTGGTGTATCGGTAATCGGTTGCTCATTTTATGGGTCCGGCTTACCAGACTGTATAGATCAAGGTGAAAAAGCAGTTTCAGATACAATTGAATACTTGTTTTCGCATGAAAAACAAGCTGTTCGAAGCTATTAAGGCTTTTAAAACAATTAGTAAAGAATAGAGCAACCAAAAAAGTAGATCGATACTTTTAGGTTGCTCTTTTTATTATGACTCTGTACTAATAATATGTTTAATAATTTCAGTAAGAAAATTGATGAACCTAATAGACCTTTAATTTAAAAACTATCTTTTAAGCAATTTGAACAAGTGTTACTGTAGCAATCATGTTGTTCTTCAATCGTGGAATTACAGTGTTTACATAATTTCTTTGGTAATAGTTTCAAAAATTCGGACATTTTTACAAGCATGATACCCTCTCCTTTAGTTAACTTATTAGTATTGTATTACTACAACATATTTTGTGTCAATCTGTATTAGTACAATTTTTGAAAAATAATCTAAATGCCTATTTTTTAAAAACAGTAAGGACAAGCTTATAAATATAAATTTTCATAGAAATAATAAGTATAAAGGAGTGTGTTTGTATTATGAAAGTAACCGTTATTGGTTATTGGGGCGGCTATCCAGGTAAAGGTGAAGCAACTTCATGTTATTTATTTAAATCAAAAAATTTTAATCTATTGGTTGATTGTGGTTCTGGTGCATTAGCTACATTACAAAATTACATAGATCCTAATAGCTTAAATGCTGTAATCCTGTCGCATTATCATCATGATCATATTGCAGATATAGGAGTACTACAATACTTCAAACTTGTAAATGCTGGAAAGGATAAGTTTGCTTTACCTATATACGGACATAACTTTGATAATGTAAAATTTAATTCGTTAACATATAAAGAAGCAACAAAAGGATATGAATATCATCCAACTGAAGCTCTCGACCTAGGTCCATTTACTATTCGATTTATTAAGACAGTTCATCCTGTTGATTGTTTTGCCATGCGAATTGAAACAGCAACTCACTCAGTAGTCTATACAGCTGATTCAAGCTATACGGAAGACTTCATACCGTTTTCTTCCAACGCGGATTTGCTTATAAGTGACTGTAATATGTATGAAAACCAAGACGGCGCTAAAGTGGGGCATATGAGCAGCAAAGATGCTGCAACAATTGCAAATGAGGCGAATGTAAAAGAATTATTATTATCTCATCTTCCTCATAGCGGAAATACAAAAGATTTAATAAGTGAAGCCCAAAAGTATTATAATGGACTTGTTCATATAGCTTATACAGGTTTTGAATGGAAATCATAAATGATAGGAGGATACACATGCTATTTTTAGATAATAGGGGAATAACGGATCCAACATTAAATTTAGCGATGGAAGAATATGCGCTAAAAAATCTAGATCCTGAAAATACATACTTTTTATTTTATATTAATGAACCATCAATCATTATTGGAAAAAATCAAAATACTGCCGAGGAGATTAATGCTTCATACGTAAATGATCATAATATCCATGTAGTTCGAAGATTATCTGGTGGTGGAGCGGTATATCATGATTTAGGGAATCTTAACTTTAGTTTTATTACAAAAGATGATGGTGATAGCTTTCATAATTTTAGAAAGTTTACTGAGCCAGTGATCGAGGCACTAAAGGAACTCGGTGTGAATGCTGAACTTAGTGGAAGAAATGATATATTAGCAGAAGGTAGAAAAATCTCAGGTAATGCACAATTTTCTACTAGAGGTAGAATGTTTAGCCACGGTACATTGTTGTTTGATAGTGATATAGATGAAGTTGTAAATGCATTAAATGTAAAGCTAGAGAAAATTCAATCTAAAGGAATTAAATCAGTCCGAAGTAGAGTTGCGAATATTAAGGAATTTTTAAAGGACGATTTAACAATCTTAGAATTTAAAGATTTAATTTTACAATCTATTTTTAAAGAACATGGGAAAATAGAGCGATACGAATGGACAGATGAGGATATACAAAATATTAAAGAACTTGCTGATAGTAGGTACCGTAATTGGGATTGGAATTTTGGAAAATCGCCAAAATGCAATATTCAACAAAGTAAAAGATTTGCAGCTGGTTCGATTGATCTTCGTCTAGATGTAAACAAAGGAATCATTGAAACTGTTAAAATTTATGGTGATTTCTTTGGGGTAGGAGATGTAACTGATATAGAACAGCTTCTGATTGGTAGTAAATTTGATCAACAAGAGATTGAAAATAAGCTAAATGAAGTTAATTTTACCCATTATTTTGGTAATGTAACGAAAGAAGAATTTATGAGTTTATTATTTTAAAAAAAGAGTAGGAAACTACTCTTTTTTTGTTTGATAAAAAGTTAGGAGTCTAAAAAGTGCTAGTTTTCTCACTTGTCAGAATTGTTTTCTAGCAATATAATATATTTAGAATATTTTAAATCTTTATATTTAAAGGGGGTAGTTTTTCTTGAATTTAGTTGAAACACTGTCACAATCAGCTTTAAGGCATCCTGAACATTCTGCTATTATCTTTGAAGGGCAGACATTTTCTTACTCAACTCTAGAGACTTATATTACGAAATTTGCGAGTGGTCTCTCAAAATTAGGGATAGAAAAAGGAGATAAAGTAGCTCTAGTAGTTGGTAATTCTCCTCATTTTATTATATCACTATATGGTGCGTTGAAGGTTGGAGCCGCTGTAATACCGGTTAATCCTCTATATGCACCTGATGAATTAGTATACATATTAACAAACGGCGACGCAAAAGCAGTTATCACCTTAGACTTATTTCTTTCACTAGTAGAAAAAGCTTCACCGATTCTCCCTAATATCGATCACTTCATTATTTGTGAAACAAAACAAGAATATCCTTATGAATTTGAGAACAATAAATTGAAATCGTTTACAAATGTAGTTGGCCTTGGAGATATAGATTTCAAAGGACCTGAATTACAAGATGACGATTTAGCAGTCATTTTATATACTTCTGGTACAACAGGAAAACCAAAAGGGGCTATGTTAACGCATAAAAACTTATATTCGAATGCCATGGATGCTGGACACTTCTTAAGCTTTTCAAATACAGAAAAGGTAATTGCAACTCTACCTGCTTTCCATGTATTTTGTTTAACTGTAGCTTTAAACGCGCCTTTAATGTACGGAGCTACTGTTATTTTAGTGCCTAAATTTAGCCCAAAAGTAATATTTGATATTATTCGTACATACAAAGCAACTGTATTTGCAGGTGTGCCAACAATGTATAATTTCTTATATCAATTCCCTGAAGGAAAAACAGAAGACTTTGAGTCAATTCGACTATGCGTTTCGGGTGGTTCCTCATTGCCCGTTGCACTTTTAGAGAATTTTGAGAAAAAATTTAAAGTTATTATTTCAGAAGGTTATGGGTTGTCAGAGGCGTCACCTGTTACGACATTTAATCCATTAGACCGTCCGAGAAAAGCAGGATCAATTGGGACAAATATTAGCAATGTAGAAAATAAAGTTGTAAATGCTCTTGGTGAAGAAGTAGCAGTTGGTGAAGTAGGGGAATTAATCGTCCGCGGACCAAATATAATGAAAGGCTATTATAATATGCCAGAAGAAACAGCAATGACGATACGTGATGGCTGGTTATATACTGGTGACCTAGCAAGAATCGACGAAGATGGTTATTTCTATATCGTCGATCGCAAAAAAGAATTGATTCTTGTTGGCGGCTATAATGTATACCCTCGTGAAGTTGAAGAGGTAATTTATAATCATCCAGATGTTGTTGAATGTGCGGTGATTGGATTACCAGACGATAATTTTGGAGAAAGTGTAAAAGCCTATGTTGTTTCAAAAAATCCTTCATTAAGTGTGGAGACTTTGACAGAATATTGCAAGGCACACTTAGCCAAATATAAAGTACCAAGATCAATAGAGTTCATTCCAGAGCTACCAAAAAATGCAACTGGTAAAATACTTAGAAGAGCATTGAAAGAATCGGTTAGTCAATAAATTGTGGTATAGAGGTACAACTCAAATTGGGTTGTACTTTTTTAATTTAAGAGAAGTAAAACTCTGTAGTTGAAGCGGGGTTTTTTTAACTTCATATTTAATAAGTCGTTTTCGATCGAAATTTGTACTCAATTATTTAGAGGTATATATTCTTATTTATACAATAATAATAGTTAATAAGTTTTTAGTTAGTTTTTGTTAATTGCAGTTAATTGCAGTTATTGATAGAATGGAGGCAAGAGGTGATGAAAATGCCATTAACTAAAGAAGATAAAAAAGTTTTCCAAGAATCTGCTTTAGAATTACAAGAAATGGACTTTAAGGAATGGGCTTCGAAATGCTTTTCAAATAAAGATTTTCGTATAGCATTTTTTAAAATGATGAACAACATTGTCGAGTTAAATCGTTCTTCATCAAACCAACGTTATAATTCAGCAGTATCAATAGAAAATAAAAAAATGCTTTCTGAGTTATTGCTTCTAGCTTTTGATTCTGTTGAGAACCCACAAAGAAAATTTGTAGTAAAGCCTAAAGTTGCAAAAAGTTTACCAAAAGACATGCAAGGCTATTCAACTGGTCAGTTAGCAAAATTTTTGTATGTAAGCATAACAACAATTAATAATTGGGTAAAAGAAGGGAAATTTCTTATTGAACATGAGGATGGACGAGTTATTAGTGTTGAGCGTTCTAATACCAATGCAAAACTACGATTTCATCCAAACACTTTATTTGATGCTCCAACTGGAGTTCGCTTAAAATTAAAAGATATTGCTGAAGCATATTATAAGGATTTAAAAGAAAGAGAAATGCTTGAAAGCGAGTTCTCAGTTGTGACAGAAGATGAACAAATTAGACTGTATAATGAGCACTTCATAAATAAGTACAGTGGTACGTTTGAAGAAGTATTTGGAAATAAAAAATGGGACGAATTAACTCCAGAAGAGGATACAGATAAATCAATGTGGTCTTTCTTCTTAAACAGAGCAAAAAATGAAGAAAATAATTGAGATTGAAAGAACAAAATTTAATCTAATTGAATTATATTATAAAGATATAATTCGAGAAATTCAAAATATCCCGAGTACTGATATACCTAAACACTTTGGTCCCAATGTGTATTGTCAGGCTAAAAGGATAAAATTTACGTTCGAATCAGACATTCCTGATTTAAAATGTATTGAATACATAGATAAAAAAACTGATAAAATTGTAGCTTATTTCTATGATTGGGAAAGCAGTGCTGGTGCGATTATGAAATTTCATAACCATTACCATCATGACGAAGCACCAGAAGATGTAAAAGAGTTTGACCCTTTCCACTTACATATAGGTAATGATCGATTCGATAAACTAGCAAAAGCTCGAAAAAAAGATGAAGAATTTAGGTGCTTGCAAAAAGTATTAGATTTTATCAAGCTCCATGTGTATGCGAAAACAAGAGAAAAACATTTAAATACTAAGTGAGAAATGTTTGTTCTAAACTACGATATACTAGTCGTGGTTTTATTTTTTATATCTTAATTTAAGTAATTTAATTTCTAATTCAACTAAAGTATTTAAAAAATATAATAGGTTGAAGTTCTAAAAAATTGGACAAAGTTGATAATATAGAATGGGGGGAGATTTTATGAAAAAAGCATCTAAATCTAAATTAACCAAATTCATCTGTCTAGGCTATCTCGTTTATATCATTTTAGTCCTGTTATACTTTTATGTTTTTACGACTTCTGACCTACCTACAAAATATAAAGGAACATTTGTTGATCCACATACATTTATGAATCATAAGGAAGCTAATTTAAGTTCTAGTTATAGTACTTTAAAAAATGTTCTTTACTTTATTACATTACCGATTGATTGGATTGTATTATCACTTTTATTATTAAGTGGTTCAATTGAAAGATTAGGTGACTCATTATCAAAGTTGACTAGATTTAAGTTTATACAAGTTTTTTTATATTTCTTCTTTGTCTCGGTCGTTACATATATCGTTACATTTCCAATTGATTTCTATCGATTTAAATTATCGACGAAATACGGTTTGTCTGTTCAATCATTTAATGCATGGATGAAGGATGAAATGATTGGTTTTTGGATAAACTTTGCAATGATGTTTTTTGTAATGTATGTTGTATATTTATTAATCAAAAAACAACCAAAGAAATGGTGGCTAACTGCTTGGCTATTAAGTATTCCTTTTACGATTTTCTTAACGTTTATTCAGCCTGTAGTAATTGATCCCTTATATAATGATTTTTACCCATTAAAAGATAAAAACTTAGAAAAGAAAATTATTACCCTAGCTAAAGAAGCTAATATTCCTGCACATCGGGTATATGAAGTAAATATGTCCACTAAGACAACTACTTATAATGCATATGTTACTGGTATAGGTAAAAACGCTAGGATTGTATTATGGGATACAACTCTTAAAGGGCTAACTGAAGATGAAATTATGTTCATCATGGCTCATGAAATGTCACATTACGTTCATAAAGACATCTATAAATCGATGTTTGGTATGTTAGCAGGTAGTTTAGTCGGTCTGTATATCATCCATTTATTAATGAAGTATGCATTATCAAAGAGTAGGAGCAGTCATTCAACCGAAAAAATGGCGGTCATTTTAACCTTATTTTTGATCATTAGCGGAATTGTAGGCTTTATTTCTGATCCGATCTCAAATGCATTTTCAAGAGGTGCCGAGAAAAGAGCAGATTTATATGCAGTTAAGCTAACACATGATCCGGAGGCAGGAATTATAGCGTTTCAAAAGTTATCTAAAAACAGTTTGTCTCAAGTAAATCCACCATTTTTAGTGAAATTGTTTAGATATGATCATCCGACTATGTTGGAAAGAATGCAGTATTTAGAGGCAGCTGAAAAAAGAAACAATAATAAATAGAGTAAATTCTTGTTTAATGTTTAGCTTGTAGATTGATTGGTTTTGTACCAATATCTACAAGCTTTTTTTATTTATAGGAAAGCTCTTCAAAAGTCTTAATTGTACATAAGATCAAAAGTAATAAAATCTAATGAAAGTTTCACGTTTAATCAATTGAGTTTAATTAGGTTCGGTAGTTAAATTTAGTAAAAAATACTTTTTTTATTCAAAAAAATGAGTAACGAAAATGAAATCTAAGTCTCTATAATAACTTTTATTTAAGTGATCTGTCTTTTATACTGTTCCTCCATTTGCATAAGATGGACACTCGTCTAAAAACACCTTTAAAGGCTGTTTTTTATTTAATGGAAATAAACTTCCACACTTTAAAAAGTTAAGCTGTCGAAAATTCTTTTGGAAATATTTACAGAATTTAATATCAAATCCGAATATACTGTTATATAATAACATAAGTAAACAATATCTGTTATATAACTGAATGGAGGGATCATATGACAACTGAGCTTTCAAAAATCAAAGTTCTAGGTAATCATGTAGAGGGTTCAACTGACATTCTTACGACCGAAGCATTAAGTTTTTTAGAGCAATTACATCTGAAATTTGATCAACGTAGAAAACAGCTGTTATTAAACAGAAAAGAAAGAATGTGTTTTTTACAAAGTGGGGGAAAGCTCCAATTTTTAGAGGAAACAAAACACATTCGTGAAAGTGAATGGACAATCGCACCTATTCCAAGGGATTTACAAGATCGAAGAGTAGAGATAACAGGGCCAGTTGATCGAAAAATGATTATCAATGCATTGAATTCTGATGCGTTTGTTTTCATGGCTGATTTTGAAGATGCTACTTCTCCAACTTGGGAAAATATCATTTCAGGTCAGGTTAATTTAAGAGATGCTGTGAATCGATCAATTTCACTTCATTCAAATGGAAAAACATATAAGTTAAAAGAGAAGCCAGCTGTACTATTAGTTCGTCCAAGAGGCTGGCATTTAGAAGAAAAACATATCACTGTAAATGGTGAAAATATGTCTGGTAGCTTAGTAGATTTTGGACTTTATTTCTTTCATAATGCGAAACAAGCAATAAAAAATGGCTCAGGACCTTATTTTTATTTGCCAAAAATGGAAAGTTATTTGGAAGCAAGATTATGGAATGATGTGTTTTTATTTGCTCAAAATGAATTGAATATACCTGTTGGTACTATTAAAGCAACTGTATTAATTGAAACAATTGCTGCTTCATTTGAAATGGATGAGATCCTTTATGAATTAAAGGATCATTCAGCTGGATTTAATTGCGGCAGATGGGATTATATTTTTAGTTTTATAAAAATGATGCGATACGACAAATCAATTATTTTACCTGATCGATCTGTTGTGACGATGGAAGTACCTTTTATGCGTTCATATTCTCAAAAAGTTATTCAAACTTGCCATCGTAGAAATGCTCCAGCAATTGGAGGAATGGCGGCTCAAATTCCAATTAAAGATGATAAAGAGCAAAATGAAGTAGCATTTGAAAAGGTAAGAAAAGATAAAGAGCGTGAAGCAAAGGATGGACATGATGGTACATGGGTAGCTCATCCTGGTTTAGTAGCTGTAGCTCTTGAACAGTTTAATCGATTTATGCCTACACCAAACCAGATTCATAGAAAACGTGAGGATGTTAATGTAACTGAGGCGGATCTTTTAGAGATTCCTAGTGGTGTTATTACTGAACAAGGTCTCAGAACAAATATAACAGTTGCGATTCAATATATTGAAGCATGGATAAGTGGTCGAGGTGCTGTGCCGTTATACAACTTAATGGAAGATGCTGCGACTGCTGAAATTTCGCGTGCGCAAATTTGGCAATGGGTGCGTCATGAAAAAGGTGTTTTAGAGGATGGTACAAACATTACTTTACAATTAGTGGATTCATTAAAAAATGAAGAAATGATGAAGCTTCAACTAGAAATTGGGAAAGAACAATTTGAAACAAAACGATTTAGCGAAGCAATTGAATTATTTGATGAGTTAATTAGCAACGATGAATTTGCTGACTTTCTGACTTTAAAAGGATATAACTTTTTATAAAATTAGGAGGAAATGAATATGACGAACAATCGTGAAAAGCGTATTGCTGAATTACAAGAAAGCTGGGAGCTTGATTCTAGATGGAATGGCATTACAAGAACATACACTGCTGAGGATGTAATTAAATTAAGAGGATCAATCGATATTGAACAAACATTGGCAAAAAAAGGCGCGGAAAAATTATGGAAGCTTTTAAATGAAGAAAGCTATGTTAATGCACTAGGAGCATTAACTGGAAATCAAGCAATTCAACAAGTAAAAGCAGGTTTGAAGGCTATTTATTTAAGTGGTTGGCAAGTAGCTGCCGATGCGAATCTTTCAGGTCAAATGTATCCAGATCAAAGCTTATATCCGGCAAATTCTGTACCAGCAGTTGTAAAACGAATTAATCAGGCTTTCCAACGTGCAGATCAAATTCAATATGTTGAAGGCGGAGAAGAAATCGACTACTTCGCACCGATTATGGCAGATGCAGAGGCTGGCTTCGGTGGACAATTAAATGTATTTGAACTAATGAAAAGTATGATTGAAGCAGGAGCGGCAGGTGTACATTTTGAAGATCAATTGTCTTCGGAGAAAAAATGTGGCCATTTAGGTGGGAAAGTATTATTACCAACACAAACGGCGGTTCGTAACTTAATCGCTGCTCGTTTAGCAGCGGATGTAATGGGAGTTCCTACACTTATTGTTGCACGAACTGATGCTGATGCAGCAGATTTAATTACAAGTGATATTGATCCAGTCGACAAACAATTTATTACAGGTGAAAGAACACCTGAAGGTTTTTATCGTACGAAAGCAGGGTTAGATCAAGCAATTGCTCGTGGTCTTGCTTATGCACCGTATGCAGACTTAGTTTGGTGTGAGACTTCAGAGCCAAACCTAGAGGATGCAAAACGTTTTGCAGACGCTATTCATGCTAAATTCCCAGGTAAATTACTAGCTTATAACTGCTCACCTTCATTTAACTGGAAGAAGAAACTAGATGATGAAACAATCGAGACATTCCAACAACAAATTGCAGCAATGGGTTATAAATTCCAATTCGTTACCCTTGCTGGTTTCCACGCATTAAACTTTGGTATGTTTGAATTAGCTAGAAACTACAAAGATCGTGGTATGGGAGCATATTCAGAACTTCAACAAGCTGAATTTGCAAGTGAACAATATGGCTATACTGCAACAAGACACCAACGCGAAGTTGGAACAGGATATTTTGATCAAGTAGCTCAAATTATTACTGGAGGAACTTCTTCAACAACGGCTCTTAAAGGCTCAACTGAAGAACAACAATTTTCATCTAATTAATTAGTAAGAAACCACTTTTTTCAATTGTGAGAAAGGTGGTTTTTCTATTGGCTTTTATCCTAAAATTTAGTAAACAATGACACTTTTGTTAAAGTATTCAAAAAATGATTTTACAAATAAAGATTTATGATATTATTTTTCTAACATCAATGTTGCTACTATACTTCATGTTAAAAATTTATTTATCTGATCTTGTTATACTTAATTGTTGGCCATCCATTTATTTAAGAGACAGACTTAAAGCCAACAAAATTTTAACAGTTCAATACTAATAACAGAAGGAGTTGTAAGGATGAATCATGTGAAAGGACGAGTTAAAGTATTAAATGAGTACGAGATTAATAAGTCAACAATGGCAATCATTCCAGAATTTACGGTCGATTTAGTTGTGATTTCAAAGGTATACGAAACAGATGATAATTTTTATGTTTTAATGAAACCGATTGAAATTATTGAAAGAAGCTGTGCTTACTTCGGGAGCAGTTACCGGGGTAGGCGTGAAGGAACTAAACAAATGATTTCCATCACTCACAAACCACCAATAGCGATCAGCTCAATGAATCAAATTTTCTTTTTCCCCACTTCATCTTCTCTAAAAGTAGAATGTTCTTGGATCTCCTACAATCATGTTGCTAATTTCAGAGGCGGTAAATACAATCGATCAGTTGTTGAATTTTTCAATGGAGTTGAACTTCCGTTAGAAATATCTCGAGGTTCATTTGAAAACCAATTATACCGAACTGCACATTTAAGGGCTATTTATGAAGACCGGCTCAACCCTGAAAATACCCAACAGAAATCTTATAAATTAATCCCTGACAACGAAATTACTTCATATATAAAAGGAATATCAATACACGAAAAATAAAAGAGAAAGATTAAAATTTTGACTACTTAACATTTAGTAAAGTAGTTTTTTTATGGGGATTATTTGAACGGATTTGTAGAAGAGAAGATTAATAAGAAATTTTATTTTAGAATCAATTTAGTGCTTTTGATTTTTAATATGAAGGATCTGTTAAATGAGATTGTTGATTTCTTATTTAACATAATGGCAGTTTAGTTGCATAAGGAAAGGGAATTACATTTGAACATTGAAATATTATAAAATATGAATTTTAAGGAGATATTTATGAATATAAACGAGTTTGAAAATTTACCAGATCATATAGGAACTGAAGAATTAGAAAGTTATTTCTTTGAAGTAATATTGAATAAAGAAAGTTTTTCATCATTAGAATTAGCCGAAGCACTCTATGAATTATCAGATAGACAATGGCTAACTTATAAACTTTTAGAAAAAGATTTGAGAAATAAAGTAGATAGACTAGTCATCGACATATGGGATTCTAACTCTATTGAGATAGCTGATTGTATTTTATCAGTAATTGCAAGTTTGGGATTAACAGAAAGCTATCAAATGATTAAATCTGAACTTAATAAATGTATAAATGAAAAAGTAAAGAATGAGATTCAAGTATTTATTAAAGAAATTGGCGAGAATATTGATAATCCATATTCAGGGATGGAGTAATTTTAATATTATATTTAGAATCACTTGTTCAACTAACGCAATGCTTTAGTTGAAGATCACGAGTTGCTCGCAGCTCGTTTTTTTATTGAAGTAAATGGCAGGATAGTTGAATAAGAATATAGAAACTTACATTAAAAATAAAATGAAATAGGGGATTAACTAAATGAAAAACTTTGGGATTATATGTGTATTTATGGGAGTTATTATGATGGTTTTAGCTGGGTTAGAAAAGATACTTATTTCCTTATCTTTTAATCACGGTATTGATATGACCGTTATTAAAGATTTAACACCTTCATATCTATGGAATATTACAAACTTCACATTCTGGTTTGGATTATTATTTTTCATTATAGGTTTAAGTGTATTTTTCGAAGTCTCAAAATATTTTAAAGTGGAAAATTGATTTTAATACAATTCCTTATTGAACTACTATGAAAATAAACTTCTTTAATCTCGAAAAAAAGGCAATACTAAATTAGACGCAGCTCATTCGTTTTTTAAAATTAGAGGAGCGCCTGGGATCATTGGTGTTTATGGACTGTTTAATAGATTAGGAGGCTTCTGTTATTGTTACTGTATAACCT